>ERZ1034411.38-NODE-38-length-79098-cov-11.241615_pt1 | contig 79098 bp, 81 predicted proteins | sample MGYA00520583_ERZ1034411 | MGnify/ENA primary metagenome ERZ1034411 (study PRJEB33736, sample SAMEA104288481) | Azolla microphylla | place: Ecuador | collected 1982 | study: EMG produced TPA metagenomics assembly of the PRJEB19522 data set (Is there foul play in the...
TGCCGCCGGCACCCGGCCTTCCCTGCGCCCTTTGGCCTTCAAAGCGCGCGAACGAAGCGACAAAGCTCGGGCGAAATGCGCCGCGAGAATGAGGACGCATGTCTGCAGTCGAGCTGAAAGTTGGAGGACGCTGACCGCTCATCACGCTCCGTCCTTGCGAGGAGCCCTTGCGACGAAGCAATCCAGAATCCCTCCGCGGAGAGATTCTGGATTGCTTCGCTACGCTCGCAATGACGGCGGAGAGAGCGGCGCCACACTCCGCTCGTGCCCCGGACGCAGCGCAGCGCCCCCTTGGCGGTGCGCTGCAGAGCCGGGGCCTACATCGCAGCGGAGTCCAGCGCGTACTGGGTCCCCTGCGCCGCAACGCATATGCGTTGCAGCTTGTCCGGGACAGGAGCCTGCCCTACGCCGTCCCTTTCCACCCGCTTTTCGCCGGCACGCCGGGCTGATACACTGGCGCCATTACTTTGGGGAATTTTGATGCGCGCGAGCATTTTAAATCGCGTCCTTTTCAATCGCGTCCTGGGGCTGGCGGCGCTGGCCCTGCTTGTCGTCACTGCGGAGCCGGCAACGGCCGAGAAGCGCATCGCGCTCGTGGTCGGCAATTCCGCCTACAAGAACATCACGCCGCTCGACAATCCCTCGAAGGACGCGGGCCTGATGGCGGAGACGCTCGGGGCGCTCGGCTTCACGCTGGTCGGCGGGCGCGCCCAGCTCGATCTCGACAAGGGCGCGATGGACATCGCGGTGCAGAGTTTTGGCCGCCAGGTCCAGGGCGCCGACGTCGCGCTGTTCTATTATGCCGGCCACGGCGTTCAGGTCGCCGGCTCCAACTATCTCGTGCCGGTCGGCGCCAATCCGACGCGGGAGGCCGATGTCGACTTCCAGATGACCGACGTCAACCTCGTGCTGCGCCAGATGCAGGGCTCCGGCACCCGCCTCAACCTCGTCATCCTCGATGCCTGCCGCAACAACCCCTTTGGCTCGCGCGGCCTTCGCGCCGCAGATGGCGGACTTGCGCAGATGCGCGCGCCCGAGGGCACGCTGATTTCCTACGCGACGCAGCCCGGCAACGTCGCCCAGGACGGCGCCGACGGCCACAGCCCCTACACCAAGGCGCTGGCCACCACGATCCGGGTCGCGGGTCTCGACGTATTCCAGACCTTCAACCAGGTCGGCCTCGCCGTAAAACGCGCCACCGCCGGCGCGCAGCAGCCCTGGGTGTCGTCCTCGCCGATCGACGGCACGTTCTTCTTCGTGCCGCCAACGCAAGCCGCGCCGCCGCAGGTTGCGGCGATGCAGCCCGATCCCTTGCCGGCGGAGCGTCTGCGCGCCGATCCCGACCGCGTTCCCTTGCGCGATGCCGCGCTGCTCAGCGAGCTCAGCGAGCGGCTCTACGAGCTCAATTTCGATCCTGATACGCCCGACGGCCTGACGCGCGCGATCACCAAGCTGCAGCAACGGATTTCGATGGCGCCAACAGGCGAAGCCACCGAAGGCCTGTTGTTGCGGATGCGCAAGATGGAGGATCTCAAGCCCTGGGGCTCGATCGTCTACGGCCCCGACAGCAGCAAATGGGGCATCTCCTGGAATCATGCCTCGCGACGCGCGGCGGTGGCGGATGCGCGCGGCAATTGCGCCGGCGCCAAATGCCCGATCGAACTCTCCTTCTACGGCAGGAGCTGCGGCGCGTTTGCGATCTCCGACAAATCCTGGTCGCTGGTCCAGCGCGAGGGCGTGCAGCGGGCCAAGGACGCCGCGCTTGACGAATGCGGCAAGGCTGGCAAAGCTTGCCGCATTATCGGAGCCGTCTGCGCCGACGGCTCCGGCCGCTGATCCTTTTTCAATTTGGATTTTTGCTCATGCTCAATGCCGTCACCCGTCCGACCGCCCTCGCCGTCCTTCTCACCGCCATCCTGGCTGCAGCGTCCGCCTTGTCGCCTCTGTTGGCGCAATCCGGCAGTGCCGGCGGCTCGATCGGCAATGACGAGAAATCGCTGTCGGGCTCACGTTCGGACCGCTCGGCCGAGCCCGCACCCCCGGCGCGCCGGAGCAAGCCGGCAGCCGAGGAGCCGCGCTCGTCGTCGCGGCGAAGCGGCGGAGGCGGTGGTGGCGGCGGCGGCTTCGACGGCGCCTGGGTGGTGACCAGCGTCGGCTGTGGCGGCTCGACGTCCGGCGCGGTCGTGGTCTCCTCGGGCAAGGTCATCGGCCAGGGCGTCAGCGGCACGGTCAGCGCGAGCGGCTCCGTCAGGACGTTCGGTCATGGCGACGGCGGCGTGACCTTCACGGGGGCGGGACGTCTTGGCGGCCGCAGCGGTTCCGGAACCTGGCGCCGTTCCGATGGGTGCGGCGGAACCTGGACTTCGGCGAAACAGTAGCGGCGAAAGGGCCCTGTTTCGCTGCGGAACAATCATCCCGCAGGCCCAATTCAAGCCACATCCTCTCCGGATTTGCGGCTCATTGCCACCCAAGTCTTTGATGACAAAGGGCTGGTTAAGAGTTGCGTCATGCGTAACCGGGAGACCAGGATGGGCAACCGCACCGCAAAGTTCATATCCGCGCTTGTCGGCAGCCTCATCGCCGGCGTGCCGCTCGCCGCCGTGTCGCAGAACGCGCCGGCCACATCGAGCGCGGCCGGCCCAGCCGCCGACTGCCTCGCCTCGCCGAAGGGCACCGCGCCGCAGGGGCAGCACTGGTACTATCGCCTCGAGCGCACGACCAAGCAGAAGTGCTGGTATCTGCGCGCCGCCGGCGACAAGGACAGCGCGAAGGCCGCGCAGACCGCGCAAGCCACGACCGAGCCATCATCGGATTCCGCGGCACCGCCGCAGCAGACGGTACAGGACGCGCACGCCGAATATATGGGGCCGCGGAGCAGTGCAGCCCCCAAGGCGCCGAGCGCGACCACGCAGGCCTCACCGACCGCCCCGCCTCCGGCACAACAAGCCGCGAACCAGGCTGAGAGCAGCGCCGAGCAGCCTCCCGCCGCCGCGCCATGGCCCGATGTCGCCGCGGCGCCCGCCGCACCAGCGCCGCAGCCCGCACCCGCCGTAGCCACAGCCGCCGCGCAGCCGAGCGCAAAGCCGTCAAAATCCCCTGCCCCGCTCCCGCCCGCCGCAACCGACGGCTCGACCGACAAGCCCGGCGGCTCGGTGCAGATGCTGCTGCTGGTGATCGGCGCCGCGCTGGCGCTCGCGGGCCTCCTCGCCAGCGTGATCTACCGTCTCGCTCGCCGGCGCGTGCGCGTCCAGGCTGCCGACCGCCGCGGCCATTGGGACGATTGGGCGCCGCAAGACCACGACGCAAGCCGTGCCCCCTGGCAGGATGCAAGGCTGGCCGCTGCGCTGCGCCCGCAGTCGGGACCGGTCGACTTCGACGAGGTGCGCCCGCCGCAGACCGCGCAACTTGCGGCGTTCACCAAGGAGATCGGCAGGATCGCAGCCCAGTCAGCCTCGGTTCGCGACGAGGCCGCAGAGCTCGACGAAGCCGACATCTTCAACGGAACGTTCGAGATCGAAGCCGCGCCCCGGCTCGTGGCCCAGCACAGCAACGAGATTCAGGAGGTCGGCGCCAACAAGCCGGTCGCCCGCGAGGAAGGTCATCGCGATGAGGAGATGCAGATCGAGGACACCGTCGACGTCGACGTGATCACCGCAATGCTTGAACAGTTGGCGAAACAAGGGCCGCGGTTGCCGCAGCCTAGCCCTGAAGCTGCCCTTGCAGACCTCGCACAAAGCCAACGAGGCCAATCCGCCGCTCGCGCTTGAGACGCTCGGCCTTCAGGATCGACTGAACCTCGGCGAAGGCCTCGTCGACGTCGTGGTTGATCACGATGTAGTCGTACTCGGCCCAGTGGCTCATCTCGTGGCTGGCGCGGCTCATGCGCTTGCGGATCACCTCGTCGGAATCCTGCGCGCGCGAATGCAGGCGCTTCTCGAGGTCGGCGGCCGAGGGCGGCAGGATGAAGACGCTGACGACGTCGGCGCGCGCTTTCTCGCGCAATTGCTGCGTGCCCTGCCAGTCGATGTCGAACAGCACGTCCTGCCCCGACGACAGCGCGGCCTCGACCGGCGCGCGCGGCGTGCCGTAGCTGTTGTCGAACACCGTGGCCCATTCCAGCAGCTCGTCGCCCTTCACCATCGCATCGAAGCGGGACTTGTCGACGAACAGGTAATCCTTGCCGTCGACCTCGCCCGGCCGCATCGACCGCGTTGTCGCGGAGACCGACATCTTCAGGCCGGCCATGCGCTCGATCAGAAGACGCGACAGCGTCGTCTTGCCCGCGCCCGAGGGCGAGGACAGCACGAACATCAAGCCGCGCCGCTCGACACCGTCAGTTCCGTGACCGCCTGATGTCATCGATCACTCCAGATTCTGGACCTGCTCGCGGAACTGCTCGACCACGTTCTTCATGGCGAGGCCCGTATTGGTCAGCTCGATGTCGTTCGACTTCGAGCAGCAGGTGTTGACCTCGCGGTGAAACTCCTGAGCCAGGAAGTCGAGCTTGCGGCCGATCGGGCCGCCCTTGCCGATCAGCTCGCGCGCCTGGGCGACATGCGAGGCGATCCGGTCGAGCTCCTCGCGGATGTCGGCCTTGGTGGCGATCAGGATCGCCTCCTGCATCAGGCGGTCGGAATCGAAACGGTCGGAGGTGTCGAGAAGGCTCGCGATCTGCTCGGCGAGCCTGGCCCTGATCGCCTCCGGCTTGCGGCCGGGCGCGGCTTCGGCCTTTTTTGCCAGCTGCTCGATCTCGTCCACCCGCTGGGTCAGGATCTGCCCGAGCGAGGTGCCCTCGCGCCTGCGCATCGCGACGAGCTCGTCGAGCGCCTTGTCGAAGGCCGCGGCGGCCGCGGCGCGCGCGGCCTTGTCCTCCTCCTCGTCCCCCTCGGGCTCGGCGACCTCGACGACGCCCTTGATGGCGAGCAGGCCGTCAATGCTCGGCGCCACCGCGTCGACCTTGCCGGCGATCACCGCGGCGGCCTTCAGCACCGCGTTGAGCACGTCCTCGTTGACGCGGACCGTGGCGGCCGCATTGGTGCGCTTGACGTTGAGGTTGGCGTAGACCGTGCCGCGCGACAAAAGCTCGCCGGCGCGCTTCTTGGCATGGGCCTCGAGCTCGTCGAACCCCTGCGGCAACCGGACCCTGAGGTCAAAGCCCTTGGCGTTGACCGACTTCAATTCCCATTCGAACGTGTACGGCCCGCTTGCGCCGTGGCTACGGGCAAAGCCGGTCATGGACGACAGCGCCATCAGGTCAAAATCTCCAGAAACGCGGGATTCGCGAGGCATCAAGCCACGCGAATCTTAAGACTATTTTGCAGGAAAGTGGAATCCGCAAAGTCCGCAGGCAGATCTGTACAGCGCCTAGCGCTGGACCACCGGCGGCGACGGCTGCACCGCGCCCTGCCGCGCCGGTGCTGCGGGGCGTGCCGCCGGCGGCTTCTTCTGCTGGCTCGGCCGGGCCGGCGTGGTTGCCGTGGGCGTATCGGTCGCGCCACCGGGTGCGGCCGCGGCGGGCGGCGGCGCATCCTCGGCCGGCTCGACCGTGTCGTTCTGGATCTGCTTCTCCATCGCGCGCAGCTTGGCGACGTTCTTCTGATGCGCGTCGTACGTCTCGGTGAAGGCATGTCCACCGGTGCCGTCGGCGACGAAATAGAGGTCGCGGGTACGGGCCGGATTGGCGGCGGCTTCCAGCGAGGCGCGGCCGGGGTTGGAGATCGGACCCGGCGGCAGGCCTTCGATCACATAGGTGTTGTAGGGCGACGGCTGCGTGATCTCGCTGCGCTTGATCGGACGGCCCAGCGTGCCCTTGCCGCCGACGAGGCCGTAGATGATGGTCGGATCGGACTGCAGCTTGATGCGCTGCTTCAGGCGATTGACGAACACCGCAGCGACGCGGCTGCGCTCGTCGGGCTTGCCGGTCTCCTTCTCGACGATCGAGGCCAGCGTCACCAATTGCTCCGGCGATTTGACCGGAATGTCCTGATTGCGGCGCTCCCAGATCTCGGCAAGCACGCGCTTGTGCGCCTGCTGCATGCGCTGGATCACCTGGTCACGCGGTGTGCCGCGCGGGAACTTGTAGGTCTCGGGCAACAGCGTGCCCTCGCGCGGCAGCTCGCGCACGCTTCCGGTGAAGATGTCGTTGTCGGACAGGCGCGCCACGATCTGCTCGGAGGTCAGGCCTTCCGGAATCGTGACGGCGTGCTGCACCACCTTGCCCTCGACGATGGTGGCGATGACGTCGCGGAGCGAGGCGTTCTTCTGGAACGCATATTCACCCGGCTTGAGGTCCGAGCTCGCCTTCAGCGCGGCGACGCTGGCGATGAACACCCAGGGATTGATGTCCGTCACGCCTTCCCGGTTCAGCGTCTCCGCAATGTCGCGCTTGCCCGCGCGCTGCGGGATGTTGACGATCTTGTCTTCCTTCAGCGGTCCCGGCGCCTCGAGCACCTGCCGGCCGTAATAATAGACGCCACCGGCGCCGAGCATGGCGATCAGCAAAAGGGTGATGATGGCGTTGCCGACGACCACGAAGGGATTGCGGGCACGGTCCGACCGCTTCGGCGGCGGCGGAAGCTGCTCGGGCTCCAGCGCTGCCCGCGGACTCCGGGGCGAAATGGGCGGCCTTTCACTCATCGAAGCAACCTGAATCCTGCCGGTTCAATAGCGGCCCGGCAATCGCTTGCCGAGCCAAATGCACGCGCCCACTTCCATGACTATCGCCGAATACGGCAAAACGGTGGATTCGTCTCAAACGCAAACTAATTGGCCAGACGCCGGACGATCACCGACGCATTGGTACCGCCAAAACCAAAAGAGTTCGACAAGGCGACATTCACCTCACGCTTCTTCGCCGTGTGCGGCACGAGGTCGATTGCAGTCTCCACCGACGGATTGTCGAGGTTGATCGTCGGCGGCACGACATTATCGCGAATCGCGAGAATGGCGAAGATCGCCTCGATCGCGCCGGCCGCACCGAGCAGATGTCCCGTCGACGATTTGGTCGAGGACATCGCGACCTTGGAGGCGGCATTGCCGAGCAGACGCTCGACCGCACCGAGCTCGATCTCGTCGCCGAGCGGCGTCGAGGTGCCGTGCGCGTTGATATAATCGAGATCGGATGCCGTGAGGCCGGCGCGCTTGAGCGCCGCCGACATGCTGCGGAAGCCGCCATCGCCGTCGGGCGACGGTGAGGTAATGTGATAAGCGTCACCCGACAGGCCGTAACCGATCACCTCGGCATAGATCCGGGCGCCGCGGCGCCTTGCGTGCTCGAGCTCCTCGAGCACCAGGACTCCGGCGCCCTCGCCCATGACAAAACCGTCACGGTCCTTGTCGTAGGGGCGCGAGGCCTTCTCGGGCGTCTCGTTGAAGCCGGTCGAGAGCGCCCGCGCGGCGTTGAAGCCGGCGATGCCGATGCGGCTGATCGGCGACTCGGCACCGCCTGCGACCATCACATCGGCATCGCCCAGCGCAATCAGCCGGGCGGCATCGCCGACGGCGTGCGCGCCGGTCGAGCAGGCCGTGACCACCGAATGGTTCGGTCCCTTCAGGCCGTGCGCGATCGAGACGTAGCCGGAGGCGAGATTGATCAGGCGGCCCGGAATGAAGAACGGCGACACCCGGCGCGGTCCGCGCTCCTTCAGGAGGATCGCGGTGTCGGCGATGCCGTTGAGGCCGCCGATGCCGGACCCGATCATGGTGCCGGTGGCGCACTTGTCCTCTTCGGTCTCGGGATGCCAGTTGGCGTCGTCGAGCGCCTGGCCGGCCGCGGCCATGCCGAAGATGATGAAGTCGTCGACCTTGCGCTGGTCCTTCGGCTCCATCCACTTGTCGGGATTGAAGGTGTCGTTGGACCCGTCGCCGCGCACCACCGTGCAGGCGATCTTGGTCTGGAGATCGGAGACATCGAAGCTCTCGATTCTGCGCGCACCGCTTTCGCCGTTGAGAATGCGCTTCCAGGTCGGCTCGACGCCGCAGCCGAGTGGCGAGACCATGCCGAGACCCGTGACGACAACCCGCCTCATATCCGATAACTCCGCATCGAAAGATTCACGGCCAATAACAAGAAACCGGCTGACCGCTGCGAAGCGGCCCGTCCGGTTTCAATGTTGTCCCCGCGAAAATGAAGAGCCTTAGCTCTTCGCGTTCTTCTCGAGAAACTTCGTGGCGTCGCCGACGGTGAGAATCGTTTCCGCAGCGTCGTCCGGAATCTCGCAACCGAATTCCTCTTCGAACGCCATCACCAGCTCGACGGTGTCCAGACTGTCGGCGCCGAGGTCGTCGATGAAGCTCGCAGCGTCGACAACCTTCTCGGGTTCAACACCAAGGTGTTCGACCACGATCTTCTTAACCCGCTCGCCAATGTCACTCATTGCTTAACCTCGTGTTGTTCCCTGTAGACCCGACCCCCCGGGACGATACGAGCCGTCGTGGTCGTGTTACTTGCCTTCGCTTACGAACTTTGATTTGGCCCCATCCTAACCGATACAGGGCCCGGCGAACGACGGCCAAGGCTCCGCATCGCCAATATACAGGGTTTCAAAAACCTGCAATGGCGTTCTTTGCCCATCCGTTGAAGGTCCGGTTATCATACTTCAATTGCCTTGACTACAAGCCTCATTTCCCTCCGGAAACGGCCGTTTGCCGCATCCGGCACCGCCCCATGTGGGCAGTGCGGAACGAGGGCTTCAGATCATGGCCATGCCGCCGTTGACGTGGATGGTCTGGCCGGTGACATAGGCCGCTTCGTTCGAGCTCAGGTAGACCGCGGCGGCCGCGATGTCCTCGGGCGTCCCCAGGCGGGCGGCCGGAACCTTGGCCAGAATCGTTTCGCGCTGCTTGTCGTTGAGCGCGTCGGTCATCGGCGTCTTGATGAAACCCGGCGCGATGCAGTTCGCGGTCACGCCGCGCTTGGCGTATTCAGCGCCCAGCGTCTTGATCATGCCGATCAGGCCCGCCTTCGACGCGGTGTAATTGCCCTGCCCGGGATTGCCGGTGACGCCGACGATCGAGGTGATGGCGATGATGCGGCCGAAGCGCTTGCGCATCATCAATTTGGTCGCGGCGCGCGCCAGGCGGAAGGTCGAGGTCAGGTTGATGTTGATGACCTCCTCCCAGTCCTCGTCGCGGAGCTGCACGAAGAGATTGTCGCGGGTGATGCCGGCATTGGCGACGAGGATGTCGACCTGCCCCATCGCAGCTTCCGCGGCGGGCACCAGCGCCTCGACCTCGTCGGCCTTGGAGAGGTTGCAGGGCAGCACATGGGTGCGCTCGCCGAGCTTGCCGGCCAGTTCGTCCAGCACTTCCTTGCGCGTGCCCGAGATCGAAACAGTGGCGCCCTGTGCGTGCAGCGCCTGCGCGATCGCGTTACCGATGCCGCCGGTCGCGCCTGTGACGAGCGCCTTTTTGCCAGTCAGATCGAACATCGAATACTCCTCCAAAGCACGATCCGGAAAAGTGCGCAGCGGTTTTCCGGAAAGATCGTGCGCAAATTCAGCTCTGCTTCGCAGCGGCCAGTGCGTCCTTGGCGGCGGCAATGTCGTTGGGTCCGGCGACCGAAACGCCGACGGCACCGTCCGCAATGCGCTTGACGAGGCCGGTCAGCACCTTGCCGGCGCCGATCTCGAAGAAGCGGGTGACGCCCTGTCCTGCCATATAGGCAACCGACTCGCGCCAGCGCACCGTGCCGGTGACCTGCTCGACCAGGCGGCGGCGGATCTCGTCGGGATCGGTGATCGCGCTCGCCAGCACGTTCGACACCAGCGGCGCAGCCGGCGCCTTGATCGTGACCTTCGACAGCGCGTCCGCCATGGCATCGGCAGCGGGCTGCATGAGCTTGCAATGGAACGGCGCGGACACCGGCAGCAGCATGGCGCGCTTGGCGCCCTTGGTCTTGGCGATCTCGACGGCGCGATCGACCGCGGCCTTGTCGCCGGAGACGACCACCTGCCCGCCGCCATTGTCGTTGGCGGCCTGGCAGACCTGCCCCTGCGCCGCTTCATTCGCGACTTCCATGGCCGCCTCGTAATCGAGGCCGAGCAGCGCGGCCATCGCGCCGGCGCCGACCGGCACCGCCTTTTGCATCGCAAGACCGCGGGTGCGGAGCAGACGGGCGGTATCCGAGACCGTCAGGCTGCCGGCCGCCGCCAGCGCCGAATATTCACCGAGCGAGTGGCCGGCGACGAAGGCAGCGTCCCGCCCCACGGAAAAACCAGCTTCAGCTTCCAGCACGCGGAGGGTGGCGACAGACACGGCCATCAGCGCGGGCTGCGCATTTTCGGTGAGCTGGAGGGTTTCGGCCGGACCATCCCAGATGATCGCCGTCAGCTTTTCCCCAAGCGCGGCATCGACCTCGTCGAACACGGCGCGCGCCACCGGAAAGGTATCGGCCAGGGCCTTGCCCATGCCAACCGCCTGGGACCCCTGCCCCGGAAATGTGAATGCTGCCGTCATCGGCGCTCCCTGGATCGCTTGGTCTTCGAGAAGCCGGCAGCCGACTACGTCCGGCCCAGGCCTTGGTTCCCGATCATGCTCCGAAGGGGGCCGTAGACAACGTCCGGGGCTGCGCTGTCAAGCCGCGATGGCGCCGGCGGGGCGCCGGGCCCCAGGCATCGCAGCCCAAAAACCGTCCATTGCGAGGGACCCGGGCTTCCCCCCGCGGGGAAAGCATTTACGCTGTCGGGAACTTGGTTCCCCGACTTAAGCGGCCTTAAATGCCGGTCGCCTAGGGTGCGGCCATGGCAACCGCGCTCCCACAGATGTCGATGACTTCCGCTTCAGCCGGACAACCGCCGCGGCCTTGGCGTACGCTGCAGGCCTGTGTGGACTGGCTTCTGGCAGGACCGCGCCCGCAGCCTGACGACATCCACAACGAATTGCTCCAGCAGCGGACCAACAAGACGAAGACCCTGGTCGTCGCCGTGGCGGCATCATTGCTGATCGCTTCGCTGTCCGCCGCACTGACCGGAGCCGCCTGGGCCTATGCCTGGGTGCTGGCGGAAATCGCCCTCGGCAGCACGCGCATCTCGCTGATGATGAGAGCCCTCGCAAAAGCCAAGCGGGATCGGCGGGCGCCGGTGAACGTTGCCCCGATCTGGGCAGGGCTGACCTCGGTCGTCCTGATTTCTGCCGGCTGCTATCAATGCGTCGCATCCGGCATCATGCCGCTGATCCTGATGGCCGGCATCGGCCTTGCCAATCTCGTCGGCGGCATCGCCTCACGCAACGCCGGCACGCCGCGCTACGGCATTCTGCTGATCTGCATCCTGACGCTGCCCTTCGCGGTGGCCACGCTCCTGTCACCCGTGCCGTTCCTGTTCATCATCGGCCTGCAGACGCCGGTTTACACGGCAGGAATGATCTTTCTTCTGTTGGAGAACCACAAGATCCTGCTCGACCTCTACCATTCCGAGCGCAACAACCGCCTGATGGCGCATCACGACCTGCTCACCGGCCTGCCCAATCGCGCCCTCAACCAGAAGCTCTTCGCCAGGATGCTCGACGGACCGTGGCCGGACGCAGCGACGACATCGAAGCTCACGGTGTTCTGTGTCGATCTCGACGGCTTCAAGGGTGTCAATGACCGGTTCGGCCACGCCGCAGGGGACGCCGTTCTCGTCGCCGTGGCGAAGCGCCTCCGCGACAGCGTGCGCGACGCCGACGTCGTGTGCCGCATTGGCGGCGACGAATTCGTCATCCTGCTGCCTGATGTCACCGACCATGAAGCTACGACCGTGGCGCAGCGGATCATCGCGCGCGTAGCGGAGCCGTTCGAATTCGAGCCGGCGGCCCGGGTCGGGGCCAGCATCGGACTGGCATCGGCACCGCGCGACGGCGTCACCGCCGACGAATTGCTGAGCGCCGCCGATCGCGCCATGTACGAAGCCAAGCGCCGCGGCAAGGGCGCCTTCGTGATCCATGCCGACACGGTCGAAGCGGCCACGCTCGTCCCCGAAGCGACAGCGTTCCTCCCTGCCCCGAGAGTTGCGGCACGGGCCTAGATTCCAGCTCGCTCGCGTTTCCTTGCGCTTGCCGGTGTTCACTCCGCTCGAAAGCGCTCTAGAAGCCGCCCGCCTTCTGATCCGCGCCGACCTCGGCGCCGGCCCGCGCGCGACGCGCGCTGCTCGCCAATTGCCCCGGTCTGTCGTCGCGATTCGGCTTGGCCGTGGCGAGCCGCAACACGGCAGCGTAGTTCGGCTGCACTTCCATACGGTCGGCATGCCGGCTCGCACTCAGCAGCCGGTGGACCTTCGGCAGATTGTAGCAGGGCACATAGAACAGCAAATGATGCTCGAGGTGATAGTTCACGTAGTAGGGCGCGATGAAGAGGCGCTCGAGAAGATTGGCGTGCGTGGTGCGGGTGTTGCGCAGGGGATCGCTGCTATCGGGGACGACGGCGTGCTCGGCGATGTTGCGGATGCGGGTGATGACCATCATCCAGGTCAGCAGCGGCACCAGCCATAGCAGCGGATAGGCCCACCACACGCCGGCGGCCACGCACCCCGCAAACATCACGGCGTTGACGATGCATTGCGGGCCGAGCTTCTCCCAGAAATGCGCCAGGCGCTGCCGCCACTGCCAGTCCGTCGGGCCGAGCGCGTTGAGCAGCTGCGCCTTGCGCTGCTGGTAGCCGGTCTGTCCGGTAATGTCGCGAATGAACTTGCGGCGGTAGCTCAGCTTGGTGATCGGAAACGGCGCCGACAGCACGAGATCGGGATCATCCTCCTGCTGCGTGCGCGCATGGTGCTGCAGGTGATAGCGCCGGTAGCTGCGCGTCTCCGCAAACAGCGGATAGGCGCAGAACCATTGGCTCAGCGTCAGATTGGTTTTCTCGTCGGCCGACAGGCAGCCATGCGCGCCGTCATGCATCAGGATCGCAAGGCCGAGCTGGCGCGAGCCGATGATGGCAACGGCGAGAACATAGGTGACCGGATTGGGCCACCACGCGACCAGCGCAACCGCGCCAATGATCAGCGCCCAGGCGTGCACGATCAGGGCGATGCCCTTCCAGGTCACGCGCTGGCGCACATCGGCGAGTTGATCGTCGGTCAGGAAGTCGCGGGCCCGCATGCGAAGCGCGGTCATGGCCTACCCCTCTTCATTCGAATGTGACGCGTCGTCGACGAGCCGCAGGCGCGCCGTGTCGCCAGCGGATTTCGCCTGCTCGCCGAGCACGCGCAGCATCTCGGCGCACAGTGCTTCGGGCGAGCGGCCCATCGCATAGCCTTCGAGAATGATTCCGATGGCGACGGCCCAGAAACGCCGCGAGCTTTCATCGGGTGCGCGCAGCGAGCGCCAGCCGTGCCGCGCCACCTGGCTTGCATAGGCGCGCGCGCCTTCACTGTGCAGGCGCTCGATGGTGCGCTCGACCAGCGGCGCCAGATCCTGGCGGCGCCGCGTTAATGTCAGGGCCTCCGCAAAGAACGCGACGGAATCGCTTGCCGTCACGGTCTCCGCCAGCGCGTGCGTGTAGTCCCGCGGCGTGCGCGCCTTCAGCGCCGCCTGCTCGGTCGCACGCGCCAGATACAAGAGGTCGCGGCAGGCGCATTCGACGAACAGCGCCTCCTTGGTGCGGAAATAATAGGTAATCTGGCTCGGGAATGCGTCCGCGGCGGCGGCGATGTCGGTGATCGCCGTACCCGACAGCCCCCGCTCCCGGAACAACGGGCTCGCCGCATCCAGCAGCAGCGAGCGCATCTTGCGGCCGGCCGACCGCGTCGCGCGAGCGGCGTGCTTGGGATCGCCCGCTGCCTCAACCGCCTCCTGGACCGACTTTTCCACCATTGGGGTCTCCCGCGGATTTGTTTGTATGATATACAAACAAATAAATCAAGGCGGCATGGTATTGGAGGGTGCGCGGCGGGCCCCTCCGCCGGGGCAGCCGAGGCCGAAATCCGGCCCTCCAACCTTGCAAAGCCGGCCAGAATCCGTATAAGGCGCGCATCCGCAGACCCCGGCCGGGAGCTGAACGGACGGTCTCAGCAAATCATTCGTGATTTTGGTGTGGCAGGGCCAGTCGGCCCGTCGTCCCGTGTTTCCGCCTTCTGAGCTTAATCCCAGAGTCCTTTCCGAAGGCCTCTGAAGGGCTTGACGCCGGGCGATGCGCCAACACGAGGAAAGGACCATCATGGCTCTTTATGAGCATGTCTTTCTCGCGCGTCAGGACGCGAGCACGCAGCAGGTCGAAGAGCTGACTGCGCAGATGACCGGCATCGTCGAAGGTCTCGGCGGCAAGGTCACCAAGACCGAGAATTGGGGCGTTCGCTCCCTCACCTACCGCATGAACAAGAACCGCAAGGCTCACTTCGTGCTGCTCAACATCGACGCGCCGGCTGCGGCGATCGCCGAGATCGAGCGCCAGGAGCGCATCAGCGAAGACGTGATCCGCTATCTCAGCGTTCGCGTCGAAGAACTTGAGGAAGGCCCGTCCGCGATGATGCGCAAGGCTGACCGTGATCGCGAGCGTGACGATCGTGGCGGTGGCTTCCGCGGCGAGCGTGAAGGCGGCTTCCGTGGCGACCGCGAAGGCGGTTTCCGCGGCGATCGCGGCCCGCGCCGTCCGCGTGACGAAGCTGAAACCACGGATGCGGAGTAAGAATCATGGCTGAAGCTGGTGCACGCCGTCCGTTTTTCCGTCGTCGCAAGAGCTGCCCGTTCACGGGCGCCAATGCTCCCAAGATCGACTACAAGGACTCCAAGCTGCTGATGCGTTACGTCTCCGAGCGCGGCAAGATCGTGCCGAGCCGCATCACCGCGGTGTCCGCGAAGAAGCAGCGTGAGCTCGCCCGCGCCATCAAGCGCGCGCGGTTCCTGGGCCTCTTGCCCTACGTCATTCGCTAAGACGAATTCAGCCGGCGGCGATATCGCCGCCGGCTGCGCTCTTTAATTTCATAAGGCTTCCGGGTCGTCCGGTCGCCGATGGTTGGGGCAGGAAGCCTCTAACCGCTCGAAGGGAGCGGGACAGCTGATGATGCCATTTGTGCTGATAGCCCTGATCGCCGGCGCTGCGTCGGCCCTGATGTTCGCCTCGATCATTTCGGGCGCGCTGATCTCGCTCGTCCTGTTCTATCTCGCACCGCTCCCCCTGATGGTCGCCGCGATCGGCTGGGGCCCCCTTTGCGCGAGCCTTGGCGGCATCGGTGCCGCGATCGGCCTCGGCGCCCTGTTCGGCCTGCCCTATTGCTTCGCCTTCGCCGTCACCGTCGCGCTGCCGGCGTGGTGGCTCGGCCATCTCGTTCTGCTCAGCCGTCCCGTGGGAGCTGCCGCGCCAGACGCCGCCACTGAGCCGGCTGCCGGGCTTGAGCTCGAGTGGTATCCGGTCGGCCGCATCCTGCTGTGGCTCGCCGGCTTCGCCGCGCTGACCACGATGGCCGCCCTGCTCACACTCGGGACCGACGCCGACACCATCATCGGCACGCTGCGGCGCGGCCTCCTGCGCCTGCTCCGGGCCACCGACCCGCAAAGCGCCGGCGAAGTCGGTCAGTTCGTCGACGCGCTGGTGCGCATCGCACCGGCTGGCGCCACCGTCATCGCGATGATGACACTGACCCTCAACCTCTGGCTCAGCGCCAAGGTCACGGCGACGTCAGGCCGGCTGCGGCGCCCCTGGCCCGATATGATGACGGCGGAGCTGCCGCCGATGACGCTGGTGGCGCTCTGCATCGCGCTCGCCTTCTGTTTCACCGGCGGGCTGCTCGCGATCGCCGCGCAGATCATCGCGGCGGCGTTGATGATGGGCTATGCGCTGACCGGCTTCGCCGTGCTGCATACGCTCACGCTGGCGCTGAAGAGCCGCACGTTCTGGCTCGGCTCGACCTATGCCGTCGTGGTCGTGTTCGGGTGGCCGGTGATCGCGATGGTGATCCTCGGCCTTGCGGACGCCGTGTTCGGCTTCCGCGAGCGCTTCCTGCGCAGCAGGCAACCGCCGCCACTGCCGACCCCTTGAGTTCAAACCCGAAACCGAAACCTTAGAGAGCACTTCAAAAGGAGAACGAATATGGAAGTCATTTTGCTGGAACGCGTGAGCAAGCTCGGCCAGATGGGCGAAGTCGTGAAGGTTCGCGACGGCTATGCCCGCAATTTCCTGCTCAAGCGCGGCAAGGCGCTGCGCGCCACCGCCGACAACAAGGCCAAGTACGACGGCATGAAGGCCGAGCTCGAGGCCCGCAACCTCGCCTCGAAGGGCGAGGCGTCCAAGGTCGCCGAGAAGATCGAAGGCAAGAACATCGTCGTGATCCGTCAGGCCTCGGAAGCCGGCCAGCTGTTCGGCTCGGTCAACGTGCGTGACATCGTGATGGCGTTCGAAGCCGACGGCATCTCGCTGGCCCGCCCGCAGATCCAGCTCGACGCACCGATCAAGGTCATCGGCAAGCGCTCGATCACCGTCGCCGTCCATCCCGAGGTCGAGATCGAGATCACCGTCACGGTCGCGCGCAGCCAGGACGAGGCCGAGCGCATCAACCGCGGCGAGGACATCTCGACCCGCAACGAGGACCGCGACGCGGCCGCCGAGGCGATCGCCGCCGCCGGCGAGTTCTTCGATCCGGAAGCCCAGCACGACGAGGTCGAGCCGGCCCCGGCTGCGGAAGAGAAGTAAGCCTCGCATTCGTGACGAGACTGCGAAACCCGGTCGCCTCAGGCGGCCGGGCTTTTCGTTTTGGCGGCGACGTCCTCGCTCAGCATCGCAATCGAGGCCAGCGCCGTCGCCGTGTGCTTCTCGACCCCATCGCTGACGCAGAACACGTCGGCCGCAACCACCGACACCTGACGGCCCGGCTTGATCACCCGGGCGCGGCAGATCAGCTTCTCGCCGACCGCAGGCGACAACAGATTGAGCTTGTATTCCGCCGTCAGCGCCGGCTGGCCGCGCGAGGTGGCGGCCGCGATCGTCGTGGCGTTGTCGACCAGGAAGGCGGTGACGCCGCCGTGGAAGAAGCCGTGCTGCTGCAGCAGCTCCGGCCGGCGGTCCACCGCAATCGTGCAGGTGCCGCGCGTCAATTCCGACAGCTCGGCGCCGACCAGGTTCATGAAGCCCTGCCGGCCGACATTGGTGTGGATGTGCTCGGCGATCGGTGCAAATTCCGGATCAGCGTCGGCTCGCATGCGGTCTCTCCTTATTGCTTGTTGATGCGATCGAATGGTCTCAGCGCGCGAATGGCGCAGGCGATCAGCGTGTCGGCCTCGACGCGCGGATCGGCGCGGTCGCGTCCCGACAGGAACGCGCGGCAGAAGATCTGCGCCGGCCCGATGAGCTGGCTGACGAACATCCCCGGCGTCATCGGCAACAGCTCGCCGCTCGCAACCAGCGGCGCGCGCCAGCGCTCGATGCCTTCGGCGAGCCGCGCATTCCGCGCCCGTTGGGCGTCGCGCACCTCCTCGCCCCACTCGCTGCGCGAGATCTCGAACAGGTAGCGCGCTTCGCGCCGGCTGGTCACAACCCAGTCGAGATGAGCCCGGATCAGACGATCGACGCCTTGCTCGGCACCGGGCGCAGGATCGAGCGCCGCCAGCACCGCGGCGTGGTAGTGCCTGAGCACCTCCAGGAACAGCGCGCCCGCGAGCTCCTTCTTCGAGCCGAAGGCGTGAAAGAAGCTGCCGTTGGAGGCGTGCGCCCGGGCGCGGATCGCGGCGACCGTCGCAGCTTCGAAGCCGACGCGATCGAACACGGCAAGTCCGGCCGCCAGCAAATCGTCTCGCACGCTCGCCGTCATCGACGCCTCCTAGAGTGTTACTCTAGAGCAGTGCTCCAATGGCGGTCAAGACGACGAGGAGGCCGCGATTGACGCGGCCTCCTCAGGTCCGTTGAAAAATTTGGGTTGGCCTAGCGCGAGATCGGTGGCGCCGGAGGCCCGGAGGACGTGGCCGGTGCCGGCTGAGGGGCCGCAGCGGTCGCGGGCGGGGCCTGGTCCTGCGGCTTGGGCGCCGGGGCCGGCTCGGAGCTGGCGGCGGGCTTGGGAGCCGCCTCTTCCGCCGGCTTGGGCGCGGCCGGCTCCGCGGGCTTGGCGGCGGCTGGAGCTGCCGGTGTCACCTGCGGGACAGGATCGGGCCGTAGCGCCGGTGTATCGCTGCTGCGCGACTCGACCTTGGCGCTGCTGTCCGGCTTGGCCTCCGCGGGCTTCTCAGATGGCTTGCTGCTGTCGGGCTCGGCCTTCGGGCTCTCAGACTTCGCGCTCTCGGGCTTTGCGGTCTCGGTCCTCGGCTCGCTCTTCTTCTCTTCAGTGGCGGGGGCTGCGGCATCGACCTTCGGGGCTTCTTCGGCCCCCGGCTTGGTGCGATGCTTGCCCTTGCGCCCCGCGGGCGCAGCCTGGCCCTCGGGTTTCGCGCCCTCCTCGGCCGGCCGTGCAGCGCGCTTCTGGCGGGCACCTTCCGCAGCGGGCGAAGCAGCCTCGCCGTCCGGCTTGGCGGCGTCCTGCGCGCGCGGGCGGCGGCCATGATGCTCGGGACTGGTGCTCGCGTCCTTCTCCTTGGCGCCGTCCTTCTTGCCGTCCTTGGCCTGGTAGCGGGTGTCGGTGGCACCGTTGGAGACGAGATAGGAGGCGAGGATGCCCGCCATGTCCGAGCTCGTGGTGTAGTGCTGGCGCAGGAAGCCCGGCAGCGAACCCGGCGCCACGGATTTGAGAAGTCCGCGCGGACTCTTGTGGCACGCATTACAGGTCTGCGCGAAAAGCTGGGACGGGGTTTTGCCGGCCTCGAGGTTCGTCGCCTGCGCAAGAACGGTGTCGGTCGCGCCGAAGCCGATCAGAAGCAGTACCGTCGCGAGGCTGAGCGCTCGGCTCGACATTCCCATCATCTCCATTGAATTCCGAGGGGTGCAGCCGGCGTGCAGCGCGGCGGCGGGTCACCTTTTAGCGGATTGAGCCGCGAATGGAAGCAGCCTCCGCGCGCAAGGATGTGATTAAGCGTTCTTGGAATATCCGCTGCGATCACAGCGCAATAGCGAGTCCGGGCTGTCATCCCCAGATTTGGATGCAAACGCATAGGAACCAGAGCGGGACCTGAGCGTCGGGTGTGAAGGCCGGGTTAGTCGCATCCCTTCGGGTTCGCTCGAGAGGAAGGTGTCGATGGACCGATTGCTGCGTAGATTCCTGTCTCAATTCATCCGCCGCGGGTCGATGACGGTGACCGGCTCCGGTGGATCGAAGTTCACCGCCGGCGATGGCACCGGCAAGCCGGTCGCGGTGCGCTTCGCCACCGCAGAAGCGGAGCGGAAGATCCTCGTCAATCCCGAGCTCGGGCTCGGCGAAGCCTATATGGACGGCGACTTCGTCGTCGAGCGCGGCAGCATAGCTGATGCCCTCGCGATCCTGCTCGATCAACCCGACCTATTGCCGCAGTGGGCAAAGCCCTGGTGGCATCTGCGCTATCTGACGCGGCCCCTGAAGCAATTCAATCCGCGCTCGCGCGCCCGACGCAACGTCGCACATCACTACGATCTCGACGCCCGCCTCTATTCGCTCTTCCTGGACGCCGACAAGCAATACAGCTGCGCCTATTTCGAGACGCCGGAGAAGACGCTCGACGATGCGCAGCTCGCCAAGAAACGGCACATCGCCGCCAAGCTGCTGATCGAGCCTGGGCAACGCGTGCTCGACATCGGCTCCGGCTGGGGCGGGCTCGGGCTTTATCTCGCCGAGATCACGGGCGCCAACGTCACCGGCGTGACGCTCTCGACCGAGCAGTGGCAGCTCGCCAATGCGCGCGCGGCTGAAAAAGGCCTGAGCGGCTCGGCCCGATTCCTGCTGCAGGACTACCGCGACATCGAAGGCCCGTTCGACCGCATCGTCTCGGTCGGCATGTTCGAACATGTCGGCGCCCGCTTCTACGACACCTACTTCCAGCGCTGCGCCGAGCTGCTCGGCGAGAACGGCATCATGCTGCTGCATTCGATCGGCCGTTCGCAAGGGCCGGACTCGACCAATCCCTGGATTGCCAAATACATCTTTCCCGGCGGCTATATCCCCGCTTTGTCGGAAGTGCTGCCGGCGATCGAGCGCGCCGGCCTCCTTGTCTGCGATATCGAGATCTTGCGTCTGCACTACGCGGAAACGCTGAAAGCCTGGCGGGAGCGTTTCATGGCGCGACGCGAGGAGGCGGTGCAGCTCTACGACGAGCGGTTCGCGCTGATGTGGGAATTCTATCTGGCCGCTTGCGAGATGACGTTCCGCAAGCAGGCCATGATGAACTTCCAGATCCAGCTGACCCGGCGGCAGGGTGTGGTGCCGATCACCCGCGACTACATGCCGCGCGAAGAAGCCCGGCTGCGCGCCCGCGAGGCTGCGACCGGGCCGAGGCTGAAATTGGCGGGTGAATAGATCCTAGTGGCGCAGGGTCGAAATTGGGGAGGAGCGGAAAAGCGCCGTTAACGCCAGTTGCGCCCGCAGTTCCACCAGGATTTCCGGTGCGACGGGCTGGCGACGGACTTCGGGCCGCTCAGCGTGCTCCATGGCGGCGATGAGCCCCGACAGCCAAAGCCGGCTGCCCGCCTCGCTTCGCCAGATCTGGTGCTGCCGTTCTGGCCGCATGGCTTGCCTCGTTCCCTGTTGACGGACCGCGGGAAACAATCCCCGGCACGACCGCCCGTTCCGCTCATACCCCCGAAAGAATCCGGGAAGATGTGATCCACTTCACATAAGTCTGGTCGGACCTGTCCTAGACCGTCGCCATGAGCAAAGAGACCCGAACCTCATTTGACGTGCAGGACGACCTCCGCACCGATTATGCCCTGATCGTCACCGGCGTCGGGGCGGCTCTGGTTGCGCTGGTCTACCTCCTGCTGGTCTGAAGCGAGCCGAAAGCTCCGAACCGCGTACCTTTTGGCGCGCTCTTCGATACGTCTGCGCGCCATTTCATTAGGTTCACAGTTTCAGGATATTTCCGTGGCGTGGTCGCGGCCGCTTTTGGGCCGCGCAGGTTCCGCAAAAATCCGTCAAGCGCGGCGCGTGCTGCGGCTGCTAATCATCCACCATTTTTAAGATCGGTTGATAGCGGCGAGCTTTTGCTTCCGCTTTGGTCTGCGGCGGCGCTTTATCCCGGCCCCGCATCCACCCAAGAAAATTGCTAAGCACGTCCGACCATGGCCCTGACTGATTCGAACGTCCTCAAACTCGCGCCCGATGCCGGAACTCCCGCCTATCGGAGCGCTCCGCACAACATCGAGGCGGAACAGAGCCTGCTGGGCGCGATTCTGGTCAACAACGATGCCTTTTACCGCGTCTCCGACTTCCTCGAGGCGAAGCATTTCTTCGAGCCGCTGCACCAGACCATCTTCGAGACCGCCGGCAGCCTGATCCGGATGGGCAAGATCGCAACGCCCGTCACGCTGAAGACCTTCCTGCCGGCCGATACCGATGTCGGCGGCATGACCATCGGGCAATATCTCGCGCGCCTCGCCGCCGAAGCGACCACCATCATCAACGCCCAGGACTACGGCCGCACCGTCTACGACCTGTCGCTCAGGCGTGACCTCATCGGCATCGGCGAGGACATGGTCAACGTCGCCTATGACGCGCCGGTCGACTTCCAGCCGCGGGCGCAGATCGAGGACGCCGAGCGAAAGCTCTACGAGCTCGCCGAGTCCGGCCGCTATGACGGCGGCTTCCAGAAGTTCTCGCAGGCGCTGGCCGTCGCCGTCGACCTCGCGGCCAAGGCGTTCCAGCGCGACGGAAAGCTATCCGGCATCTCGACGGGCATGCGCGACCTCGACACCAAGATGGGCGGTCTGCAGCACTCCGACCTCATCATCGTCGCAGGCCGTCCCGGCATGGGCAAGACCTCGCTTGCGACCAACATCGCCTACAACGTCGCCAAGGCCTACATTCCGGAACTCCAGGCCGACGGCACCACGAAGGCCGCCAATGGCGGCGTGATCGGCTTCTTCTCCTGCGAAATGTCGGCCGACCAGCTCGCCACGCGTATCGTGGCCGAGCGCACCGGCGTTCCCTCCTCCCACATCCGCCGCGGCGGCATCTCGGAAGCCGATTTCGACAAGATCCGGGAGGTCTCGATCGAGCTGCAGTCCCTGCCCTTCTATGTCGACGCCACCGGTGGCCTGTCGATCGCGCAGCTGATGGCGCGTGCGCGGCGGCTGAAGCGGCAGAAGGGGCTCGACCTGCTGGTGATCGACTACATCCAGCTGCTGTCCGGCTCCGGCAAGCGGAGCGACAATCGCGTGCAGGAAATCACGGAGATCACGACCAGCCTGAAGGCGCTCGCCAAGGAACTCAACGTTCCCGTGATCGCGCTGTCGCAGCTCTCGCGCCAGGTCGAATCCCGCGACGACAAGCGGCCGCAGCTCTCCGACCTGCGTGAATCCGGATCGATCGAGCAGGACGCCGACGTCGTGCTGTTCGTGTACCGCGAGGAATATTACCTCGCGATGAAGGAGCCCCGCCCCGGCACACCCGAACACGAGAAGTGGCAGCTCGACATGAGCCTTGCGCACGGCAAGGCCGAGGTCATCATCGGCAAGCAGCGCCACGGCCCGACCGGCACCGTCGACCTGGCGTTCGAAGCCTCGGTCACGCGGTTCGGCGACCTCGCGCCTGACGCTCAGCTGCCGGCTCGCAGCGGCAACGACTACTGAGTTCCTTGAACCGGGCCTGCCTCTTGCGTAAAACGACGCCATGACCATGGCGTCCGACCCGAAAACGATCTCGCAATCCGGCCTTCTCTCCGCGGAAGCCAATCAGGCTGCCGCGCTCGCCGCCTATGGCGGCGTGCTGACCGTCGATCTCGACGCCATCATCGCCAACTGGCGCAAGCTCGAGAAGACCGCGGTGCCGGCCGAGTGCTCGGCGGTGATCAAGGCCGACGCCTATGGCTGCGGCGCCGAGCAGGTCGCGCGTGCCCTGAGCAAGGCCGGCTGCAAGACCTTCTTCGTCGCCACCATCGAGGAAGCGCGCAAGGTGCGCGCAGCCGTCCCGGAGCCCACGATCTACGTGCTCGGCGGCTATTTCCAGAACACCGGCGAGCACTACGCCAAGATCAATTGCCGTCCTGTCATCGGCGACCTCAACGAGCTCGCCGAATGGGACGTATTCTGCCGCCGCACCGGCTGGACCGGAGGCGCGGCTGTCCACATCGACACCGGCATGAACCGGCTGGGCCTCACGCTTTCGGAGGCGCAGGCCATCATCCCCCGCATCAACGCCGGCGATCACGGCATCACGCTGGTGATGAGCCATCTGGTCTCGGCCGAGCAGCTCAACAGCCCGGTCAATGCCAAGCAGCTCGCTTCCTTCCGCGGCATCGCCAGCGAGTTCTCCGGCGTGCCGGCAGCGCTCGCCAATTCCTCCGGCATCTTCTTAGGGGCCCCGTTCCAGTTCGACCTGGTGCGGCCGGGGGCTGCGCTCTACGGCGTCAATCCGACGCCGGAGGCCGACAATCCGATGCAGCCGGTCGTAGACCTCAAGGCGCGCATCGTGCAGATCCGCAACATCGAACGCGGCGAGACCGTGGGTTATGGCGGCACCTGGACCGCGCGGCGGCCGACCAAGCTCGCCATCATCGCGGTCGGCTATGCCGACGGCTATTTCCGCGCCGCCAGCTCCAATGACGGCACCCGCGGCGCCGAGGTGATCGTCGCCGGCAAGCGTTGCCCGGTCGCGGGCCGCGTCTCCATGGATCTGATCGCGATCGACATCACCGATCTGCCGCCGAATGCGGTGCGGCGCGGCCATATGGTGACACTGCTCGGCGAGGGCATCACCGTCGACGAGCTCGCGCATCATTTCGGCACCATCGGCTATGAGGTGCTGACCAGCCTCGGCCACCGCTACGCCCGCATCTACAAGGGCGGCAATGTCGAGGAACCGCTGGCCAAGGAGCCCGCACCGGCGGCCGCGCAGCCGCCCTCTCCGCCGCCGATCGAGCAGCCCACGGCCCCGCCGCCGCTGCCGGGTTAGTTTAGCGCGAGTCTCGTGCCCCGAACGCAGCGCAGCGTCACTTTGACGGTGCGCAGCTGAGCCGGGGCCCATCTCTCAGTGTACTCCGCAGCGTTCTGGGTCCCGGCTCGCGCTAGGCGCGTCCGGGACACGAGAGGCGCGCTTACTTCTTCTTCCTGTTGTCCAGCGCCGCCTTGCAGGTGGCGCTGAGCTGGTCACGCTTCTCGCTGAGGCAGGCGACAACGCGACCGCCGCCCGGCGCGATGCCGGCGCAGAATTTGTCATAGTCTGCCTTGCAGGCGCCGCGCGGGTCGGATGATTGTGCCGACGCGAGCCCGGAGAGCGCGACGGCGACGACGATGGCGGCAAAGTTCAACTTGGACATGATATCTCCGGTATGGGGCGGCAGGAGCCGGTAGCTCTACATGAAGATCGCGACATTCAACATCAACAACGTCAACCGCCGCCTGCCCAATCTCCTGGCATGGCTGCGCGCAGCGAAACCCGATGTCGTCGCACTTCAGGAGTTGAAGGCAAGTGATGGCGAATTTCCGGCGGCCGCGATCGAAAAGGCCGGCTATGGCGCGGTGTGGCACGGACAAAAGACCTGGAACGGGGTCGCCATCCTGGCCCGCAAGGCCGAACTCATTCTCACCCGCGACCGCTTGCCCGGAAGACCCGGCGATCACGAAGCCCGCTACATCGAGGCCGCCGTGCGCGGCATCATCGTCACCAGCATCTACCTGCCGAACGGCAACCCGCAGCCGGGGCCGAAATTCGACTACAAGCTCGACTGGTTCGCGCGCCTGAAGCGCCACGCCAGGACTTTCATCAAGCAGGATCTGCCCGTCGTGCTCGCCGGCGATTACAACGTGGCGCCAACGGAGATCGACATCTATCCGACGCGCTCATGGGACAAGGATGCCCTGATCCAGCCGAAGAGCCGCGCGGCCTATGCCTCACTTGTCGAGCAAGGTTGGTGCGACGCGATCCGCGATCTGCATCCGGACAAGCGGATCTACTCGTTCTGGGACTACAAGCGGAACCGCTGGCCGCGCGATGCGGGCCTGCGGCTTGATCATCTCCTGCTCAGCCCTGCCCTCGCCCCACGCCTCGCCAAGGCCGGTGTCGACAGACACGTCCGCGCTGAGGAAGGCGCCAGCGATCACGCGCCGGCTTGGGTGGTGTTGCGGTAATGGCCCAGCCGCATCAGGGTCGAATGATGGGCGCGCTACGCCTTGGCCCGACAACAGCTGCGAGAGCATCGGGCTCACCACAAATTCTTGCCGTCGATCATGTTCACCGGCACCGCATCGAGATCGAAATCGTCGAACAGGCGCGCGTTCACCGCGACCTTGGGATTGTCGAAATCGGCTTTGCCGGTCGACCAGTCCGGCGATTCCGAATAGGTGCCGCAGCCGCACGTCGCGCAGAAATGGTGTTTGACGGTACGGCTTCCCCAGAGATAGGTCGCGACGTTCTCCGGCGGTGACAGCAGCCGAAACTGCGCGGGCGTGTAATAGGCCCACAACGCGCCGCGCTTGGCACAGAGCGAACAGGTGCAGCGCGTGACGCTCGAAGGCGCCTCCGTCACCTCGAACACCGTCTCACCGCAATGGCAACTTGCCTCGATCGGCATGACCCGCTCTCCCCGTTTGTCAGGAGATGGTCGTAGCCGGCCGCTGCTGCCAACATGCTGTCAGCAGCAGGGGGCATGGACAAGAAACGTGAAAACAACCCCATGCACAGTAGCCGACCCCTGTCGATTCAATGGCTTACGGGTAGGTCCATTGGTGCCACGGCGTGCCCACGGCCGAGGCCGGGGCGGCCCCGTCAAATGACTTGCCTGACGATCAACGCATAGGGCCCCTCACCAACGTCATCACCTCCCGCTTCGCGAAGGAACACCCGGAGCAATTCCTCGATATGCGACTTTTCCGCCGATATATCCGGATGCCGCAGTTGCAGGAGTAACCGCGCCAGCTGCACCTTGAAGAGAAACGCCTTGATAGACCTGGGACTTGCGCGCCGGTGCTGCTCCCGAAAGTATCTGGGAACGAAGCTGCTCAGGAGAACGATCTCCTCGTCGGAGAACCTGACGTCACTGGCCTCAAATGGCGCATCGGCGATGACGCGGGGCGCCGGTGCTTCATCTGGAGGAATCGACGCTTCGATGCTCCTGAGCTCGTCGTGGCGCGCCTTCGCCTTCTCGACAGCCTCGACGACTTCGGGATGTTGCGCAAGATTGCCGCCTCTTACGACGCGATCGGCAAACTCTCTGGCCTTGTCGGAAATATCCGGAGAGACACTTGAGGAGTTCGGCGCGCCGTCAGACGAGCGAGTGTTCGCCGGCGCCATCTGAGTCGCTTCGCGTACCAAGGCTGATCCGTTTGCGACGCGATCGTAAGCGGCTTGCGCAGTGTTCAGTTCTAACTGAGCCATCAAGATCTGCCTTGCCACGCGGCGTCGCTGATTAACCCGCTCCAACCGGGCCAATCGTTCCGCCTTACGCCTCAATTCTTCGTTCTCCAGCCCGGCCAACCGCTGTACGAGCACGATCACATCATGCTCCGCCAATCGAGATAGACGCAGATGGCACGCGAACAGCTTCTCGACCTGCTCGGACACGATTTCGGCAGCAGCTAGGCGCTTCGCGTCGGGATGCCCCTTGTATTCATCGGACGCAGACCGTTCGGCGATCATCGTCCTGTATCGAAGGGCGATTGCATGGTTGAGGACACCTTCGTCGACGAGCATGAGAACCTGAAGCCTGGCATTGATCTCGTCGTCATCGAGCAGGAGACGGACGTTCTCGATAACCGCCAGCATTTCCGTCGGCCTGCACCGATCCAGATCGTCGACGACGAGCAACACCCGGTCGGGCCGCCTCGTCCCCACAAACGGCGGGCCGGCGAGCAGAACACAGGCAAAGAGCGTCCAGACTAGCCAGACGCTCCAATGGGCGACGTCCGCGCCGGTGAAGGTTGCGGACTGATCGAGCAGCAGGCCCGTTGCCCAGATGGCCGACACCGCGATCGCGGCGAGCGCCGGCAGGAGCACGCCTTTCCAGGCTTGGTCGTCCCTCGTCCAGGCGCGAAGCAGCGCACGCGTGTCATCGCCGATGAGCGCAAGCATGCCCAAATTGTCCGTAGACCCGACCAGACGCATATTCCTGCGGAAGAGTTCATTGACCTTCTTGGGAGCGCTCCAAACAACCATCAGGACGTAGATCGACGCCCCTCCCAACAGAGATAGCACCTGCAGCCCGAGCTCGATTTTCGCTTGCAACGGTGCTGCGCCAATAGCCAAGAGCACCAGGGAAAGAAGCATAGGGCCATGGCCGCGCCTGATGGTCGACGCCCGCAGGGCCAAAGCCAATCGCTCGATCAGTCCAGTTGACGAAGAAACCGCCGATACCAGGCTTCTGTACAGGAAGATCCAAGACTCCGGCGGCTGCCTGTACTTCCAGGCATTGTGCACGACGACGCTGTATTTCAGGCTGGCGTAGCTCTCGTCCGGTGGAACAGAGACCCCCTCCCGAAATGCAGCGGGATCTTCAAGGAGAGGTCGGAGCACCGACAGCAGCGTCGTCTTGCCGCTGCCCCATTTGCCGAAAAGCGCAAAGCTGAACTCACCATCAGAGGCTCGCAAGATGGTCGCCAGAGCTTTTGCATAGTGGTGGACGTCGAGGACGAGCTCTCTGGCGTCCGCCTTGCGAACCATGCGGACGTGCCGGCCTGGTCGCATGGATCTGGGGGTCGGCACAGCGTCGGGCGTGGGAGGATCGGTATCGCCACGCGCAGCACCACGGCTTGAGCGGGCCAGCTCCACCCTCGCGAACAAACCTGAGTGCTCCTCGGTGAACAACCGATCCAAGAGCAGATCCGCGGACAGCGGTGTATCGGGTTTCCAATTCGCTATGATTACGGATGTGGTCTCACCGAAACGGATCAGACCTGCGGATGTAATGTCCGTCTCTAACGGACCAACCTCACTGAAAAACTCGTCTGCGAGGACGTCAAATATCTTCCTATCGAAGGCGTGGCGCTCAAACACACCGCGTAACGCACGTGTCTCGTGCGTGTCGTCATTCTGTTCAGTCTCGAGGTAGCGCCACGCCGCGAGAGCGAAAGTGGTCGAGGACAGCACTGTCCGATACGACCGCTTGCGGGGGAGACCGGCCAGGCTCGCGCCCAGCAGACGAAGCGTCAGTTCGGACACGGAGACTTCTGGAGAAATATCTGCCCTTCGCAGCAATTCGCGCGCAAGGTCGTCATGCAAGCTCTGACTGTCATCCATGGTGATGCCATCGGGTTGACTGCCTCGCCCCTCGAAAGAAGCATGCCTCTTTCGCCAACAGTCTATGCCTCGACGGCGGCTCGAACAATTGGGCAGCCCACAAGGATGGCTCGGCCGAGAGCGTGGCGGACGCTGACCACGCGTCCAAGGCCTCCGCCCAGGCCGACAATGGTCCGTGGCATCGGCCGCCGGTTCGTGGCGCCGGGTCCACCCGGTTCGGCCTTCGACTCAGATCTTGCTGAGGTCAGGGCGCCTCGTGCGGCGACAGCCGCTTGGCATTGGCGGCGACGTGCTCGCGATAGCGCTGGACGATCGCCGCGGGTGTCGCCCCGGCAAGCAGGCTCACGGTTACCTCGAACGCTGCGGCGATCTTTTCGCTGACCATCAGCACGGCTTCCCGCCCGGCCGCTTCGTCGCCATGGCTGAGCTTCTCGCAGCGCAGCCGCACCACCTCGCTCGCCTCCAGCGCCAGCATTGTGCCGGCAACCCAGGGAAAGCCGTTGTCGGACCCGCTGAGCACCGCGTGGCGGTCGAGAGCGGAGAATGAATGGCGGTCGGGCATCGCGAGCCTCAAATTCTTTGAGCGAATGCTCCGATCAATACGCGTCAAATTCTAAGGATCAGGCCGGGAAACCGGTTGGATTGGGCGCCCCCGCAACATCGGCCGTTAACCAAGGCCCTTGACGCGATCATTCTGGTTAGCATACTGGTCTGACCAAGATCAGACCAAAGAGCATGGGATGGAACTCAAGCGGACCGCCGAGGGCGAAAAAGGCTTCGAGAAGGTGTTCGCCTTCCTGCGCGAGCGCCTGCTTGCGGGTTCGCTCAAGCCCGGCGACCGCCTGATCTCCGAGCGCGAGCTGGCAAGCCTGCTCGGCGTCAGCCGGCCGATCGTCCGCGAGGCGCTGCGCGCCCTCACCGTGCTCGGCATCGTCGAGATCCGCGACCGCATCGGCACCGTCGTGACGCGGCCGGACGTCTCGGTGCTGAACGACTTCTTCACCTTCGCGCTGGCCCAGCAGGCCGACATGCTCGACGACGTCATGCAGGCGCGCGTTGCGATCGAATGCCAGGCCATCCGCCTCGCCTGCGAGCGCGCCAACATCGCCGATTTCGAGCGCCTGCAGCGCGCGCTCGCGAAGATCGGCGAGACGATCGACGAGGCCGATGCCGGCGGCATGGCCGATTTCGACTTCCATCGCGCTATCGTCGTCGCCTCGCATTCGGAGACGCTGACGGTGCTGCACTCTTCGATGGCGGGCCTGTTGACGCATTCGCACCGCAGCCGCCGCGAACTGGTGCAGGCCTTCCCGTCGATGAAGACCTATCTGATCGACGACCACCGCCGCATCTTCGAAGCCGTCATCGCGCGCGACCCGGAGCGCGCGGATGCGACGCTGCGCAAGCATTTTGCCATCGGCGACGAATATCGCAGGCGCGCCGTCGTCGGCGACATCGACAAGAGCAGCGCCTCAGGGTGATCGCGGCAACGCGGTCAGCCAAGAGGCCAATCAACCAAGAAACGGACTGATGACATGGGACGGAACGACAAGGGCAATGTCGGCTTCATCGGCGTCGGCACGATGGGCCGCGAGATGGTACGCAATCTCCTGGTGGCCGGCCATGCGGTTCGCGTGTTCGATCTCGACGAGACCGCACTCGCCGATAGCCTCGCGGAAGGCGCCACGCGCGCCAGAACCCCCGCCGACGCCGCTGAAGGCACCGACATCGTCATCACCATGCTGCCCGACACGCCCCATGTCGAGGCGACCATCTACGGCGAGCAGGGTCTGCTGAAGTCCCCTCCACCCGGCAAGCTCATCGTCGACATGAGCACGATCTCGCCGGTCGCGGTCCGCCGCATCCATGCCGATCTGCAAGAGATTGGAGTCAGCTTCATCGATGCACCGGTCTCCGGCGGTCCGGTGGGTGCCAAGAACGCCGCCCTCTCGATCATGGCCGGCGGCGATGCCGACGCCTTTGCCAAAGCCGAGCCGTTCTTCCGCGCGATGGGCACGACCATCACCCATGTCGGCGCCGCCGGTGCCGGGCAGACGGTCAAGCTCTGCAACCAGCTGATCTGCGGCATCAACATCCAGGCCATCTGCGAGGCGCTGGCGCTCGGACGGGCCTCGGGCATCGATCTCAATTTGCTGCGCCGGGTGCTGCTCGGCGGCTCCGCCGCTTCCTGGATGCTGGACAAGCTCGGGCCCGCGATGATCGCGGGCGACGCCTCCGCCGGTTTCCGGATCGATCTGCAGCTCAAGGATCTCCGCCTGGTGCAGGAGCATGCGCAGGCGCTGAGCGTACCCCTGCCCGGGACCGCGCTCGTCACCAGCCAATATGTCGATGCCCGCGCTCACGGCGAAGGCAGCAATGGCAATCAGGCGCTGTTCCGCGTCTACGACCGCATGACCAATCAGACCACCGGCTGAAGCAACGGCGATGAGCCTTCAACTCGACTTTCCCGCAGTGCTGGAGCGTTGGCCGAGCTTTCTCGCCGGCGCCGTCCTCACGCTGGAACTGGCCGCCTTCGCGACGGTGCTCGGCGCCCTGCTCGGCACGCTCGCGGCGGTCGGGCGCGGCACGCACAACGCGCTGATCGCGGGCGCCTGCAAAGCCTATGTCGAGACCATCCGCAACACCCCGCTGCTGGTGCAGATCTTCCTGGTCTATTTCGGCCTTGCCAGCCTGGGGCTGAAGTTCTCCGCCTTCACCGTGGCCGTGGCGGCGCTGACGATCAATGTCGGCGCCTACACTGCCGAGATCATGCGCGCCGGCTTCGAGGCGATCCCGCGCGGACAGATCGAGGCCGCCGAGGGCCTCGCGCTATCGCGCCTGCAGATCTACTGGCACATCATCCTGCTGCCGGCGATCGAGAAGGTCTATCCGGCGCTCACCAGCCAGTTCGTGCTGTTGATGCTGGCCTCCTCGGTCTGCTCGCAGATCTCCGCCGAGGAGCTCACCGCCGTCGCCAACTACATCCAGTCGGACACCTATCGCGCGTTCGAGACCTACATCATCGTCGCCGTGCTCTACGTCATCCTGTCGCTGGTGATGCGCGCCGGCTTCTGGGGCCTCGGCCTCGTGCTGTTCCCGCGCCGGCGCCGGCTCGGCACGCCGCTGTGAGATGAGCATGGGCGGACATCTCAACATCAATCATCTGATGTTCCTCGGCCAGGGCGCGCTGTGGACGGTCGGCCTGTCGGTGATCGCGCTGATCGGCGGCGGCATCGTCGGTTTCGTGATCGCGCTGGCCCGGATCTCGCCGCTGAAATCGGTGCGGATCGCCAGCGCCGTCTATGTCCAGCTCATCCAGGGCACGCCGCTGCTCGTCATCCTGTTCCTCGGCTATTTCGGCCTCGCCGCCATCGGCCTCAAGGTCTCGCCGCTCGCTGCCGCCGGCGCCTCGCTGACCCTCTATGTCGCCGCCTATCTCGGCGAGATCTGGCGCGGCTGCATCCAGTCGGTGCCGAAGCCGCAATGGGAAGCCGCCGAGGGCCTCGCGCTGAGCCGGACCCAGCGCATGACGAAGGTGATCCTGCCGCAGGCGATCCGCATCGCGACGCCGCCCACCGTCGGCTTCATGGTGCAGATCATCAAGAACACCTCGCTCGCCTCCGTCGTCGGCTTCGTCGAGCTGATGCGCTCGGGCCAGATCGTCAACAACTCGCTGTTCGAGCCGTTCGCCATCTACGCCATCATCGCCGTCACCTATTTCGCCATGTGCTATCCCCTCTCCTTGTTCAGCCAAAAACTGGAGCAGCGGATGGGGCGTGGCAGGTCCACCCTCGCGCCAGCTTGACATGCAGCAGAACCCCTCACCCTCCGAACCAATCGTGTCGCTCCGCGACGTGAAGAAGAGTTTTGGCCCGCTCCTTGTGCTCGACGGCGTCTCCTTTGCCGTTCAGCGCGGCGAGGTGCTGGCCCTGATCGGCCGCTCCGGCTCCGGCAAGAGCACGGCGCTGCGCTGCATCGACCGTTTCGAGAAAGTCGACGGCGGCGAGATCGTCGTGTGCGGCCATCGCGTCGACCGTCCCGACGTGAACTTGCGCGCGCTGCGCCAGGACGTCGGCATCGTGTTCCAGAGTTACAATTTGTTTCCGCATCTGACCATCGAGCAGAACATCACGCTCGCGCCCTGCGCGGTGAAGGGCGTGGCGACAGCCCAGGCAAAGGATCTCGCCCGAAAAGTGCTGGCGCAGGTCGGGCTCGAGGAGAAGCTGCACGCCTATCCCGAGCAGCTCTCGGGCGGCCAGCAGCAGCGCGCTGCGATTGCCCGTTCGCTGGCGATGCAGCCGAAGGTGATGTTGTTCGACGAGGTCACCTCCGCGCTCGACCCCGAGCTCACCGCAGAGGTGCTCAGGGTGATCGAGCAATTGGCGGCAGACGGCATGACCATGGTGATGGTCACGCACGAGATGGGCTTTGCCAAAGGCATCGCCGACCGGATCGTCTTCATGCATCGCGGCAAGGTCCACGAGACCGGACCCGCCTCGATCCTGACGTCGCCGACGACCCCCGAGCTCACGCAATTCGTGGGCACGGGAAACCTAAAATCATAACAGGGAGAGGAGAACCAAGGATGACCAAGAAGACTCTGCTGGGCGCTGCCGCCGCGTTGTGCGGCCTCATCATGATGGCGGCAACGCCCGCGTCGGCCGACCTGCTCGACGACATCATGAAGGCGAAGAAGATCCGCATCTCGACCGACCTTGCCATCCCGCCCTCGGGCATGATGGACTCAAGCATGAAGCCGACCGGCTCCGACGTCGAGGTGGCCCAGCTGCTCGCCAAGGACTGGGGGCTTGAGCTCGAATTCATCCAGACCACCGGCGCGACGCGCATCCCGAACGTCCTGACCGGCAAGGCCGACATCATCATCTCGACCCTGTCAGTGACGCCGGACCGGGCCAAGGTGATCGACTTCACCAAGCGCTATGCGACGCTGCAATCCGATGTCGGCTGCCTGAAATCCTCGACCGTCAAGGACTGGCCCGACCTGAAGGACAAGTCGATCGGCGTCTCCCGGGGCACCACGCAGGACACCACCTTGTCCAACATGAAGGACAAGGACCTCAAGATCGCGCGTTACGACGACGACGCCACCATGGTGACCGCGGCCGTCTCGGGTCAGGTCGACTGTGTCGCCTCGTCCGCGACGATCATCAACCAGATCGGCGTGAAGAACCCCTCGCGCGTGTTCGAGTCCAGGATTCCGCTGGCGACCTTCGACCTCGCCATCGGCCTGAAGAAGGAAGAGCCGCGCCTGATGGACAAGCTGAACGCCTGGATCAACGAGAACGTCAAGAACGGCAAGCTCAACGCGATCTACAAGAAGTTCCACGGCGTCGAGCTGCCGCCCGAGATGCGTAGCTGAACCAACAAGCCGTGGCAGCCGTGCAGCGGCTGTCACGGTCAATGCAAGATCAAGAAGGACATTACATGCGTCTCGTCATCGGATCCGACCACGCCGGCTGGCCGCTCAAGCAGACCGTCATCGACCACATCCGCAAGCTCGGCCACGACGTCGTCGACGTCGGCTCCTATGACGACAAGCCGGTGGACTTTCCCGACATCGCCCGGGCTGTGGCCCAGAAAGTGACGTCTGGCGAAGCGGCGCGCGGCATCATGGTCTGCGGCACCGGCGTCGGCGCCTCGATCGCGGCCAACAAGATGAAGGGGATCCGCGCCGCGGTCTGTCACGACGTCCATTCGGCCCATCAATGCGTCGAGCATGACGACGTCAACGTCATGTGCATCGGCGCGCAGATCGTCGGCGCCTGGCTCGCCGTCGATCTCGTCTCCTCATATCTCTCCGCCGAATTCTCCACCGACGAAGACTTCCGCCGCCGGGTCGAGAAACTGCGCGTCATGGACGAGCAAGGCTGACGGCACACGGCAGCTCTGCTTCCGTCACTGCGGGCGTAGCGAAGCAATCCGGACTCTTTCCGCGGCGGGATTCTGGATTGCTTCGCTGCGCTCGCAATGACGATGTGGAAGCAGATGCGCGCGAAAGCCCCGGTCTCGTGCCCCGGACGCAGCGCAGCGTCCCTTCGACGGTGCGCTGCAGAGCCGGGGCCCATATTGCAGCGAGCGCCGCGGCTTGCTGGGTCCCGGCTTTGCGCCGCAGCGCGTCAGGGACACGGCAGAACAAGAACACCGCCATTCACGCGTGCCCCCTCCTCCGGCTAGACTGCTCCGATTCCCGGAGCGTATCCTTGGCCTTCCTCTTCGTCCTCGCCGTCGGCCTCGTCGCCGGCACCATCTCGGGCATCGTCGGCACCGGCTCGTCGATCATGCTGATGCCGGTGCTGGTCTATGCCTATGGGCCGAAGGAAGCGGTGCCGATCATGGCGGTGGCGTCCGTGATGGCGAATTTCTCGCGCATCCTGGCCTGGTGGCGCGAGGTCGACTGGCGAGCCTGCGCGGCCTATTCGGTCACGGGGATTCCGGCGGCGGTGCTGGGCGCGCGCACGCTGCTGGCGCTGCCCTCGCATGCCGTCGATCTCGCCATCGGCATCTTCCTGATCGCGATGGTGCCCGTGCGGCATTGGCTGGCGCGGCACGACCTCAAGGCCAACCTTTGGCATCTGGCCATCGGCGGCGCGGTGATCGGCTATCTCACCGGCATCGTGGTCTCGACCGGCCCGCTCAGCGTGCCGCTGTTCCTGTTCTACGGCCTCTCCAGAGGCGCCTTCCTCGCCACGGAGGCCGCAAGCTCGCTCGGCCTCTATTTCGCGAAGTCCGTCACGTTCGAACGTTTCGGCGCATTGACCGGCGAGGTCTTCATGAAAGGACTGATCGCGGGCGCCTCGCTGATGTCGGGCGCCTTCATTGCAAAACGCTTCGTGCTGCACCTGAAGCCGGACATGTTCCGCCTGCTGATGGACGCGATCATGATTGCCGCCGGGCTCTCGATGCTGTGGAACGCGACGCAGCCCTAAGCCGCCGCGCTCAGGCGAACTCGGGTGCGATCGGCGGGCTATCGGCGAGGACACGGCTCTCGGCCACCGGCCGCTTCGCGAGCCATTGCAGCACGGCATCGAGCGGCTGCGGCCGCTGGTAGAAATAGCCCTGCCCGAACCTCACGCCCATCTCGCGCATGGCCTTGGCCTGTTCGGCGCGCTCGATGCCCTCGGCGACCAGCGTGAGTCCGAGCGTTCCGGCCAGCGATGCGATCACGCCGACGATGGCCTTGTCCTCCGCACTGCCCGGGATCTCCCTGATGAACGCTTTGTCGATCTTGACCTTGTCGAGCGGGAAGCGCCTGAGATGCGCGAGCGAGCTATAGCCGGTGCCGAAATCGTCGAGCGCGATCGTGGCGCCCAGGCGGCGCAGCCGTTGCAGCGTCGCGGAGGCGCTGGCGATGTTGTTGATCAGCGAGCCCTCGGTGATCTCGAGCTCGAGCAGCGAGGCCGAAACGTCGAAGCGCGCGCAGGTCGCGCGCAGCTCGGCGGCGAGCGAATGGTCGGCGAGCTCGGACGGCGGCAGATTGATCGCGATCCTGATCTGCGGCCTGCCGGCAGCCGCCAGGCGTTGCAGCGCCCAGCAGGCGTCGGTCAGCACGTAGCGGGTCAGCCGGGCATTATTGCCGCTGCGCTCGATCAGCGGCAGGAATTCGGCCGGGCCGATCACGCCGTGGTCGGGATGGCGCCAGCGGATCAGCGCTTCCAGGCCGACGACCTCGTGGTTTTCGAGATCGACCTGGCTCTGGTACCAGACCTCGAACTGTCCTTCGGCAAAGCCCGCGGGAATGGCGAGCTCGAGATCCCTGCGGCGGCGGTAGTCGCGCTGCAGCGCCTCGTCCAGCACGGCGACCGTGCCGGGCGCCTTGCTCTTGGCATGATAGAGCGCGATGTCGGCGAGCGTCGGCAGATGCGACAGCTCCGGATCGTCGGCGCGGCGCACGGCAAGGCCGATGCTGGCACGCGGCACGACCTGCTTGTCGTGGAGCCGGATCGGCTCGGAAATGGCTGTGAGCACCTGCTGCGCAAAGGCGTGCGCCGAGGTTTCGTTGCTGACCTCGGGGCGGATGACGACGAATTCGTCACCGCCAAGCCGAGCCACCCAATCCTCCGCTTCCACGGAGGTCCGAAGTCGCTGGGAAATCTGGACCAGGAACGCATCGCCGGCCTCGTGACCGAACGTGTCGTTGATGCCCTTGAAGTCGTCGAGATCGATGAAGCAGAACGCGACCAGCGCGTCCGGCCTGCCCCCGTCGCGGCTCGCCACGGCGAGACGCTCGGTCAAAGAGCGACGGTTGGGCAGCCCGGTGAGCGGATCATGCGCGGCCATGTGTCCAAGCCGGTCGAGCGCGCCCGACGTCGTGTGCTGCATGGCGTTGAAGGCGCGCGCGAGCTGGCCGAACTCGTTCGAGGACGTGACGTCCGCCGGATAGGCCCGGCCATCCTGCTTGCTGCGCTGGATCGCCGACATCATCACCGCGAGCGGCCTGCCGATGAAGACGTTGGCGGAGATCCGCATGGCGATCAGGGTCGCGAATGTCGCAAGCAAGCCGACGACCAGCAGCAGCACCAGCCGGCTGCCCGCGTCCGCGTAAAGCGCCGCATGGGAATAGGCGATGGCGATGCGGCCGGCCTGAACGGAGATGTTGCCGTTGCTGTAATGGATCGGACGCGAGACCTCGGCGATGGACGGGCTCTCCGAGCGCGCCACCACGCGGGCGATCGCGGCGCCCGTGTCGTCATAGACGGCCGCCGCCGCGATGGTCTCGTCGTGCATGATCTCGTTGAGCACGCCCGTGACCTGGTCGTAGCGCATCTTCCAGAGCGGCTCGGCAATCAGCTCGGCCCGGCTCTCGGCGACGCGGGCCATGCGGGCGTCGAGCTGCCTGATCTGCGACCAGAAGCTCGAAGCCTCGACACCGGCCGAGGCGAGCAATTGCACCAGCAGCAGAACGGGCACGGTCGCCCATATCATGGCGCGCACGACCGGGCGCAAGCGCGGCGGTATCGCCGGCTCGTTGCTTTCAGGGTCGGTCATCGCCTCATCCTTGCGCATCAGTCGGCAGCGCCTTCGGGAACCGGCAGGGACGAAATCAGCGCGTCGAGGGAAAAATCATAGTGGCCGCAGCGGCCGGCCTTCGCCCTGAATCGCGCAAAGTCGATCCGGTCGAACGCACGTGTCTTGATGAGATCGCCGACCGAGCCGAGATTCTGCCGTGTGATCGCCGACGTCTTGACCTCGACGTGGGGCGAGGCCGCCGCGAAATCGCAGCCATCGGCATAATCGCGCAGCAGGACGATCGACCAGCCGCCGAGCAGGAAATGCCCGCCGTCGGTCAGCAGCAGACGGCCTGCCCTGATCTCGCGCAGCGCGTCTTCCGACCAGTTGAGGCCGACCAATTGGATGTCGCGGCCGGGCGTGAGGCCGGCGGCGACCACCGCGCGTAGCGCGCCGAGCGCCATCGGATCGTTTCCGGCCCAGATGCCGGCGGGGCGGATCTGCTTGCGCGAGGCCCAGCCCAGATAATTCGCGGTGACCTTCTCGGCCTCCGATTGCGTCCAGTTGGCGAACAGCAGCCGGTCCACCACGACGTCGGGCGCGGCGTCCACCGCCAGCTTCAGGCCGGCGTTGCGCGCGATCGAGGCGGGCGTGATCTCGTCGCCGCCGATGCCGAGAAGATGGATCTTGCCGTCCGCGCTCTGCCATTTCTCCGCACGCGCCGCCGTGATCAGCGCATTGGCCATCCGCGCGCCCGCGGTCTGAAGATCGGTCGTGATGTCGCCGAGCCAGGTCTTGAGCTTTTGCCTGGGCGGTCCGAGACGCGCCGCATCTTCGCCGATCAGCGTGTTCGAGAGCAGCAGCGTCTTGACGCCGGCAGCCTCGGCCGCCTCCAGGATCGGAACGGCGGCGGATTCCTCGTTCGACAGAATCAGGAAATCGGGCTTGTCGCGGCGCGCCACCACGCCGAAGCCGAGCTCCTGCATGGTGCGGTAATTGCGTTCGCTGGTCAGCACCTCGACATGGGCGTCGAGCTGGCGGCCGGCGGCCTGCATGGTCTGCGCGACCATGTCCCAATAGACCTCGCCGGTCTTGCCGGGATTGACGAAGACGATGTCGAGGGGCTTTGCAGGAGGATTGGCAAGGGGATCGGCAAGGCTCGGGCCGGCGGGCGCGAAAACGCCGCAGGCCGCGCCCGCAGCGAGCAATATTCGCAGGAATTTTGTCATTTTTCTTCGCCGCCCCTGATGGTTCCAAGGTTGGACCCGCGTCCGCTAACACTTCGCAAAATCCACCCGGCCACAGCGGCATAGAGCTAATGAAAGGTATATCTGCCGCGCCGAATTGAGGTATTCGAGGCGGCGGCGATCACCCCGTCATTCCGTGCTATCAGCAAGCTGAAACCGCGACTCATCCGTCCCATGGCCAAGAACACGCTTTCCTTCGTCTGCCAGAACTGCGGCGCGGCCTATAACCGCTGGCAGGGCAAGTGCGAGTCCTGCGGCGAGTGGAATACGCTCGCCGAGGAAGACACCAGCGGCAGCGTGCCGGTCTCGATCCGGTCCAAGCGCAAGGGCCGGACGTTCGCGCTGGAGAGCCTCGCCGGCAAGAGCCCGGATGCGCCGCGGCTGTCCTCAGGCATGACCGAGCTCGACCGCGTCACCGGCGGTGGTTTCGTCCGCGGCTCGGTGCTGCTGGTCGGCGGCGATCCCGGCATCGGTAAGTCCACGCTGCTGACTCAGGCGACCAGCCTGATGGCGCGCGCCGGGCACCGCATCGTCTACATCTCCGGCGAAGAGGCTATCGCGCAGGTACGGCTGCGCGCCGAGCGGCTCGGCCTGTCGGATGCCCCGGTGCAGCTTGCGGCCGAAACCTCGGTCGAAGACATCGTCTCGACGCTGTCGGAAGGCGCCGTCCCGCGCCTCATCGTGATCGACTCGATCCAGACCATGTGGACCGACACCGTGGAATCCGCTCCCGGAACGGTCACGCAGGTGCGCGCCTCGGCGCAGGCCCTCATTCGTTTTGCCAAGAAGACGGGCGCAGCCATCATCCTGGTCGGCCACGTCACGAAGGACGGCCAGATCGCGGGCCCCCGCGTGGTCGAGCACATGGTCGATGCCGTGATGTCCTTCGAGGGCGAAGGCTCGCAGCAATTCCGTATCCTGCGCGCGGTAAAGAACCGCTTCGGCCCGACCGACGAGATCGGCGTGTTCGAGATGACGGGCCTTGGCCTGCGCGAGGTCACCAATCCTTCCGAGCTGTTCCTGTCCGAGCGCGATCTCGGCACGCCCGGCACCGCAGTCTTTGCGGGTATCGAGGGCACCCGGCCCGTTCTGGTCGAATTGCAGGCGCTGGTGGCGCCGACCTCGCTCGGCACACCGCGGCGCGCGGTGGTCGGCTGGGACCCGAGCCGGCTGTCGATGGTGCTGGCGGTGCTGGAGGCTCATTGCGGGGTCAAGCTGTCCGGCCACGACGTCTACCTGAACGTCGCCGGCGGCCTGCGCATCCACGAGCCGGCGGCCGACCTCGCCGCCGCGGCAGCCCTGGTGTCGTCCTTGGTTAATGCGCAATTGCCGACCGATGCGGTCTATTTCGGCGAAATCTCGCTGTCCGGCGTGGTACGGCCGGTGGCGCAGACCCCGGCCCGGCTGAAGGAAGCGGCAAAACTCGGCTTCCAGCGCGCCATGCTGCCCGAATCGGCCCGGGGCGAGACCGGCGGCGACGCCGGATTGTCGCTGAACGCGGTGAACAGCCTGACCACCCTGGTCGCCGAGATCGCCGCCCGCGGCTCCCGCCGGGGCGAATCGAACGCGCCGGCCGAGAAAAATGCCACACCGGCAAGATTCCGCCGTGGAGAGGGCTAGGCGGAGGTGACGCCGGAGGCCCCCGCCGCTATACAGCCGTCACAAAAGCAGCATGGGATTGCGTGGTTGCGGCCTTGCCGGGAACGCCGTCTGCCCCTCTTTTAGGGCAGCGGCCAAGCACCGATTCGCTAGAGCACCTTCGACGTACGAGCGGACCAGACCAGCCGATGCCAGTAACCATCCTCGACCTGATCCTGCTCGGTGTGATGCTGATCTCGGGCCTGCTCGCCATGGTCCGCGGCTTCATGCGCGAAATCCTCTCGATCGCGGCCTGGGGCGCGGCGGCGATCGTGACGCTGTACTCCTTCTCGAAACTGCTGCCGACCGCCAAGACCTATTTCAACAACGACACGGTGGCGAGCGTCGTCGTGGTCGCGGGCGTGTTCGTCGGCACCCTGGTCGTGGTTTCCGTCATCACGGTCCGGATCTCGGACATGATCCTGGATTCGCGCATCGGCGCGCTGGACCGTACGCTGGGTTTCCTGTTTGGCCTGGCTCGCGGGCTTTTGATCGTCGTCGTCGCGTTCCTGTTCTTCACCTGGCTGGTGCCGGACAAGCAGCGCCCGGACTGGGTCACGGGGGCGAAATCCCGCGTGGTGCTGCAGGGAACCGGGGATTGGCTGATGGCCCTCTTGCCTGACGACCCCGAGAACACCATCTTGAAGAGATTCAAGAAAAACAAACCAGATGATGATCAAGCTGATTCCGAGCAGCAGCCTTCGGGCAGTGGCGACGGATACAGTAAACCTGCTCGTGACAGTTTGAAGAAACTGATCGAGAAACCTGCGGCGCGTTGATTGCCCTTAAAGAGAGGCGCGGACGAGATGCGACACCCTGACCAGGACGCCCAACTTGATCTCGATCCAAACGCCGGCCCGGGTCCGGCCGCGCTAGAGGTTCAGGACGATCTGGAGGGGGATACGCTGCGCGAGGAATGCGGCGTCTTCGGCATCTACGGACACCCTGATGCCGCCGCCATCACCGCGCTCGGTCTGCACGCCCTTCAACACCGCGGCCAGGAAGCCGCCGGCATCGTCTCCTACGACGGCAGCCGTTTTCACAGTGAACGCCGCCTCGGCCTCGTCGGCGACACCTTCTCCCGCCGCGAGGTGATCGATCGCCTGCCCGGCAATATGGCCGTCGGCCATGTCCGCTATTCCACCACCGGCGCCACCATCCTGCGCAACGTGCAGCCGCTGTTCGCCGAGCTCAATGCCGGCGGCCTCGCGGTCGCGCACAACGGCAACCTCACCAACGGCCTGACACTGCGCCGCGAGCTCGTGAAGAACGGCGCGATGATGCAGTCGACCACCGACACCGAGGTGATCCTGCACCTGGTCGCGCGCTCCAGGCGCAGCCGTTTCATCGAGCGCTATATCGACGCGCTGCGCGAGATCGAGGGCGCCTACGCGCTTGTCTCGCTGACCAACAAGAAGCTGGTCGGCGCGCGCGATCCGCGCGGCATCCGTCCCCTCGTGCTCGGCGAGCTCGATGGCTGCCCGATCCTGACGTCGGAGACCTGCGCGCTCGACATCATCGGCGCGCGCTTCATCCGCGACATCGAGCCCGGTGAAGTCATCGTGTTCGACGAGCACGGCCAGGACATCCACAAGCCGTTCCCGCCGATGGCGCCGCGCCCCTGCATCTTCGAATACATCTATTTCGCCCGCCCCGATTCCGTCGTGCACGGCCGCTCGGTCTACGAGGTCCGCAAAGCCTTCGGCGCCCAGCTCGCGCGCGAGAGCCACGTGCCGATCGACGTCGTGGTGCCGGTGCCGGATTCCGGCGTGCCTGCCGCAGTCGGCTACAGCCAGCATTCCGGCGTGCCGTTCGAGCTCGGCATCATCCGCAATCATTATGTCGGCCGCACCTTCATCCAACCGACGCAGGCGATCCGCGAATCCGGCGTGCGCATGAAGCACTCTGCCAACCGCGCCGCGATCGAAGGCAAGCGCATCATCCTGATCGACGACTCCCTGGTGCGCGGCACCACCTCGAAGAAGATCGTGCGCATGATGCGCGATGCCGGCGCCAAGGAAGTGCACTTCCGCCTCGCCTCGCCGCCGATCCTCTATCCTGACTATTACGGCATCGACCTGCCCGATCGCGGCGGCCTGCTGGCGGCGACTCATTCGCTGGAGGAGATGCGCGAAATCATCGGCGCCGACTCGCTCGCCTTCCTGTCGATCGACGGCATGTACCGCGCCATGGGCGAGCCCGGTCGCGACCCCGCCAATCCGAAATTCTCGGATCACTGCTTTACCGGCGCCTATCCGACCCACCTCACCGACCAGACCCAGACCGAGCAGCAGCCGCGGCAGCTCTCTTTGCTGGCGGAGGCGAGCTGACCGGGGATCGTCCTCGGAAGCTCATCAGAGGCTGCTTTTTCGTCATGGCCGGGCTTGTCCCGGCCATCTACGTCTGTAATACCCGCCGCAAAGAACGTGGATGCCCGGGACGTAGGCGAGCGGAAGCGACGCCGTCCTTCAGACGGCTACGCCCGGGCATGACGGAAGTATTCGACGATGACCAAACCCCTCGCTGACCGCATCGCTCTCGTCACCGGCGCCTCCCGCGGCATCGGCTACGCCACTGCCATCGCCCTTGCCAGGGCCGGCGCGCACATCGTGGCCACCGCGCGCACGCAGGGCGGGCTGGAAGAACTCGACGACGAGATCCGGAAGGCCGGCGGCAGTGGCGCGACCCTGGTGCCGCTCAACCTCACCGATTCCGACGGCATCGCCCGCCTCGGCGCCGGCCTGCACGAGCGCTACGGCAAGCTCGACATCCTCGTCGGCAATGCCGGCGTCCTCGGCCCCTCCTCGCCGATCGGCCATATCGAGCTGAAGACCTTCACCGACGTGATGGCCGTCAACGTCTCCGCGAACTTCCAGCTGATCCGCTGCATGGAGCCGCTGCTCAAGCAGTCCGATGCCGGCCGCGCCGTGTTCGTCACCTCGGGCGCCGCCAACAAGGCGACCGCCTATGTCAGCCCCTACGCGGCCTCCAAGGCCGCGCTGGAGACGCTGGCACGCGCCTGGGCGCAGGAGACCGCGAACACGAAGCTCCGCGTCAATTTGTTCAACCCCGGCCCGGTCCGCACCCGCATGCGCGCCACGCTGATGCCGGGCGAAGACCCGGCGACGCTCGACACCGCCGAGCAGGTCGCGGAATTCATCGTGCCGATGTGCGCGCCGGACTGGACCGAGACTGGCAAATTCTACGACTACAAGACCCGCAGCCTGATGAGCTTCCGCGCGCCCGCCTGATTGACTTGGGCACCTCCCCGCGATTGACTGCCCGCGCTCAAGCGGCAGCAAGCCGCAAGCCAAAAAAGGGAGGTCGCCATGGCGCCATGGCATCGCGCAGGGTTTTCGCATGCGCTCGCAAACGTCTCTCGTGCCCTCTCCATCCTGATCGCAGCCGTCGCATTCGTGCTGCCGGGCACAGCGAGCGCCGGCCAAGTCCCGACCTTCGCGGTCGACGCCTCCTGGCCGAAGCCACTGCCGAACAACTGGATCCTCGGCCAGGTCGGCGGCATCACCGTCGACTGGCAGGGCCACATCTGGGTGATTCATCGCCCGCGCTCGCTCACCGATGACGAGAAAGGGGCAAGCCTCACCCCACCGCGCTCGAAATGCTGCGTGTCGGCGCCGCCCGTGCTCGAATTCGACGCCGACGGCAATCTGCTGCGCTCATGGGGCGGCGCGGGCCAGGGCTATGAATGGGTCGGCCGCGAGCACGGCATCGAGGTCGACGAACGCGGCTTCGTCTGGGTCGGCGGCAATGCCGACAACGACAACGCCATCCTGAAGTTCTCGCTCGACGGCAAGTTCGTCGCCCAGATCGGCAAGATCGCGCCGAGCCTCGGCAGCAACGATACGACCCAGCTTGGCAAGCCCGCCGAGACCGCGATCGACAAGGAGGCCAACGAGATCTACGTCGCCGACGGTTACGGCAATCGCCGCGTCATCGTGTTCGATGCGACGACGCTTGCCTACAAGCGGCATTGGGGCGCCTATGGCAACAAGCCCGATGACGCCAAGCAGGCGCCATACGATCCGAAGGCGCCGGTCGCGCAGCAATTCGGCAATCCCGTCCATTGCGTGAAGCTCGCCAATGACGGGCTCGTCTATGTCTGCGACCGCATCAACAACCGCATCCAGGTGTTCAAGAAGGACGGCAGCTTCGTGAAGGAGTTCTTCTTCGAGAAGAACACGCTCGGCAACGGCGCGGTGTGGGACATCGCGATCTGGCCCGATCCGAAGCAGACCTATCTGCTCAGCGCCGACGGCGAGAACAACGAGATCAGGGTGATCAGGCGCGAAGACGGCAGCGTGGTCGGCAGCTTCGGGCATAGCGGCCGCAATGCCGGGCAATTCCACTGGGTGCATGCCATGGCGATCGACACCAAGGGCAACGTTTATACCGCCGAGGTCGACACCGGAAAGCGCATCCAGAAATTCAAGCTGACATCGGACGCACTCAAATAGCGTCTCAACGCATTTTGCCCAAAAGTTAACCGACGGATGACGCTACGACACAGCGTCATCCGGCTTTAGGCGCATTGCCGCCGGCCCTGGGACAGGCTAGAGCCATCAGCCGGATCGGGGTTCCGCAAGAGAGCCGTCCGCATATTTGACAATGGAGGAAACCTTTGATGACGATGACGTTCGCGCGCCGCTCCGCGGCCCTTCTGGCCTGTGCCGCCTTCGGTTTTGCAACATCCGCTTACGCGCAGGACAAAACCGTCAAGATCGGCGTGCTCAACGACATGTCGAGCCTCTATGCCGACATCGGCGGCCCGAACTCCGTGGTCGCGGTCAAGATGGCCGTGGAAGACTCGGGGCTGGCTGCGAAAGGCTGGACCATCGAGGTCATCAGCGGTGACCACCAGAACAAGCCGGACGTCGGCGTCAACATCGCGCGGCAGTGGATCGACACCCAGAAGGTCGACATGATCACTGACACGCCCAATTCCGGCGTGGCACTGGCCGTCAGCAACGTCGCCAAGGAAAAGAACGTCGTCCTGGTCAACAATGGCGGAGCCAGCGCCGATCTCACAGGCAAGGCCTGCAACGCCAACACGATCTCCTACACCTACGATACCTATATGCTGGCGAACGGCACCGGCAAGGCGCTGACCAAGGCCGGCGGCGATAGCTGGTTCTTCCTGACCGCCGACTACGCCTTCGGAGCCGCGCTCGAGCGCGACACCAGCGCAGTGGTGACCGCCAACGGCGGCAAGGTCCTTGGCGGCGTCAAGCATCCGCTGAACACGTCCGACTTCTCCTCCTTCCTGCTGCAGGCGCAGAACTCGAAAGCCAAGATCATCGGCCTCGCCAACGCCGGCGGCGACACGACCAACTCGATCAAGCAGGCGGCTGAATTCGGCATCGTCGAGGGCGGCCAGAAGCTCGCTGCGCTTCTTCTTTTCATCAACGACGTTCACTCGCTCGGGCTGAAGACCGCGCACGGCCTGACTTTTACCGAATCCTTCTATTGGGATCTCAACGACAACACGCGCGCCTGGTCGAAGCGTTTCCAGGAAAAGACGTCCAACAAGGCCATGCCGTCGATGACGCAGGCCGGCAACTATGCCGGCGTGCTGCATTATCTCAAGGCGCTCGAAGCCCTTGGTGGCAACCCGCATGACGGCGCCAAGGTCGTCGCCAAGATGAAGGAAATCCCGACCGACGATCCGCTGTTCGGCAAGGGCCCGCTGCGCGAGGACGGCCGTCGCATCATCCCCGCCTATCTGTTCGAGGTGAAGAAGCCCGAGGAGTCGAAGGGACCTTGGGACTACTACAAGAAGATCGCCACGATCTCGGCGGAAGACGCCGCCAGGCCGCTCAAGGATAGCGAGTGCCCGCTGGTGAAGAAGTGACCGCGTAGCGGTCGCGCAGAAACCGACACGTTATGCCCGGGCTTTGTCCCGGGCATTCTCGTTTGCGGCTCCAAAGAACGCTGCCGTAGGGTGGGCAAAGCGAAGCGTGCCCACGACCTGGTGCTATTATGAACAGATGGTGGGCACGGCGCTTCGCGCCTTTGCCCACCCTACGAGACCGTCTACGAGGCCGTCTTCGTCCCACCCAGCGTCCGCACCGCGATCGCCACGCATACCACCATCAGCAGCGCCGCCAGCAGGAACGGCGCGCCGGGCAGATGCAGCGGCGCGCTTGCGCCGATGAAATATGAAAACGTGAGCGTGAACAGGAACGGGCCGACGAGCTGCGACACGCTCTGCACGCTCGCGGTCGCGCCCTGCAACTGGCCCTGCTGATCGGGCGCGACCAGCCGCGTCATCAGCGCTTGCGAGGCGGCACCCGAGATGCCCCACAGCGCCAGAATGGGAATCCCGATCCAGGAGAGCGGCCCGGTCGGCGCAGCGCCGAGGACCAGGAATCCGAGCGCGCCACAACACAAGCCAAGCAGCAGCGCGTTTCGTTCGCCGAGCGCGCGCACGATGGGACCGATCGCGAGCCCCTGCACCACCATGGCGCAGATGCCGACCATCGCCAGCGTCAATCCCACGGTCTTGGAATCCCAGCCATAGCGATAGGTCGCATAGAGCACGTAGGTCGAGGGCAGCACGACATGGGCGACCTGCGCGATGAAGTTGACGACTGACAACGCGGCCAGCGTCGCGCTGGAGCGCAGCAGGCGCAGCGCTCCGAGAGGATTGGCAGTTCGCCAGCGAAGCGGGGCGCGCTTGTCCGGCGCCAGCGATTCCGGCAGGACGAACAGTCCATAGAGCGCGTTGGCGAAACTCAATCCAGCCGAGGCCCAGAACGGCAGGCGCGGATCGATATCGCCGAGCAGGCCGCCGAGCGCCGGACCGAGGACGAAGCCGGCGCCGAAGGCCGCGCCAATCCGGCCGAAGATCGCCGCGCGCCGCTCCGGCGGCGTGATGTCGGCGATATAGGCAAACGCCGTCGAGATGCTCGCCGAGGTGATGCCGGAGATGACGCGGCCGATGAACAGCCACGCAAGCGACGGCGCCAGTGCCATCAGCACGTAATCGGCAGCGAGCCCGAAATTCGACAGCAGCACCACCGGCCGCCGCCCGAAACGATCCGACAGCGCACCCAACAGCGGCGAGAACACGAACTGCATCAGCGCCCAAGCCGTGCCGAACAGGCCGAAGATGCGGGCCGCATGTGCAGTGTCGTTATCGACGAAGCCCTCGATCAGCTTCGGCAGGATCGGCATGATCACGCCGAGCGCAAGCATGTCCAAGAGGATGGTGACGAAGATGAAGGCGACTGCGCCGCGCCGGACCGGCACGGCGCCTTGCGCCGTCGCCTCGCCGGCACCGTCGCTCACGACGGGCGCTTGCGCTTGTGCGCGAACGGGTTGGCCTTCTCGCGCAGGGTGATGCGCACCGGCGTGCCCGGCAGCTCGAAGGTCTCGCGCATGGAATTGGTGAGGTAGCGCAAATAGGACTGCGGCACCGCGTCGGCACGCGAACAGAACAGCACGAAGCTCGGCGGCCGCGCCTTGTTCTGCGTGATGTAGTTCAGCTTCAGCCGCCGGCCCGACACCGCGGGCGGCGGATTGGCCTGGACCGCCTGCTCGAACCAGCGATTGAGCGCCGAGGTCGGCACGCGCCTGTTCCAGACCGCGTAGGCATCCTGGATCGCCTGCATCAGACGGTCGATGCCCTCGCCCATCAGGCCGGAGACGGCGACGATCGGCACGCCCTTGACCTGAGGCAGCCAGTGATCGGCGTCGCGGCGGAGGCCAGAGATGGCACCGCCGCCCTTGGTCTCCATCAGATCCCATTTGTTGACGGCGAGCACGACCGCCCGGCCCTCGCGCTCGATCAAATCGGCAATGCGCAGATCCTGCTCCTCGAAGCGGTTCTGCGAGTCCATCATCAGCACGACCACTTCGGCAAAGCGCACCGCGCGCAGCGCGTCCGCAACCGAGAGCTTCTCCAGCTTCTCCTCGATGCGCGAGCGCCGACGGAGACCTGCGGTGTCGAATACGCGAAAATCGCGGCCCTTCCAGCTGATCTCGACCGCGATGGAATCGCGCGTGGTCCCGGCCTCCGGGCTCGTCAGCAGGCGCTCCTCGCCGAGCAGATGGTTGATCAGCGTCGACTTGCCGGCATTGGGCCGGCCGACGATGGCAACACGGATCGGGCGCGTCGCGGCCTCCTCCTCCGTGAGCGGCGCGCCCTCGTCCTCGTCCTCGTCCTCATCGTCCTCGACGGGCTCCGGCATCAGCTTGGCCAGCTCGTCATAGAGCTCGCCCATGCCCTCGCCGTGCTCGGCCGAGATCTGGATGGGATCGCCAAGGCCGAGCGCAAAGGATTCCATCGCGCCGGCATCGCCGTGCTTGCCCTCGCTCTTGTTGGCGATCAGCAGCACCGGCTTGTTGGCCTTGCGGGCGAAATCGGCGAAGGCGCGATCTGTGGGCGTGAGGCCGATGCGGGCATCGATGACGAAGAACAGCGCGTCGGCTTGCGCGATCGCGGTCTCGGTCTGCTCCTGCATGCGCGCGGTCAGCGAGCCCTTGGCGCCCTCGTCGAGGCCGGCGGTGTCGATGATGGTGAACTCGAGATCGCCGAGCCTGGCCTCGCCCTCGCGGCGGTCGCGGGTGACGCCCGGCAGGTCATCGACGAGCGCGAGCTTCTGTCCGACCAGGCGGTTGAACAGCGTCGATTTGCCGACATTGGGCCGGCCGATGATGGCGATCGTGAAGGACATCGGTCATTCGTGCGCTGCCGGGGCTGCGCCTGTCAATGCAAGGAAAAAACTAGCGCGAGAAGCTGCCGCTCGGCAGCGGCGCCGGGAAGGCGCCCTGCGATTGCTGCTGGGTGGTCTGGGTCGGTTGCGCCTGCTGGACCGGCTGGTCCGGCGGTGGCGCGGTGGTGCGCTTGCGGACGATCTTGTGCTTGGGCGGCGGAGCGGCCGTGGGCGGCGCCGCCTCCGGCTGGGCCTCGCCGTCGACTTCGCCGGCGGGTGCCTCTGTCGGCGCAACGGCCGCCGCGGCTGGCTGTCTTGTGTGCTTCGCCTTGGCCCCTTTCGCCGGCTTGGCCGGCTCGGGCGGCGGCTCGGCGGGCAATGCCGCCACTGCAGGCGCATTCGGATCGGGCTGCTGCTGCGCGCCCTTGTACATTTCCTTCGGAACGCCCTGCTCGAGGCCAGGCACACCTTCCGGAAAGACAGGCTTGCGGTCGCCCGGCAGCTTCTTCTTGGTGTCGAGGAAGTCGAGCATGTCGCTTGGATCGAAGCTGGAGCAGCCGCCCAGGACGCCCGTAAAGGCGATCAGGACGGCGGCTGCGATCAAGCGTGGCGTGCGGCGCATCTTGTGTCTCGTTTGCGTCAGAGAACCGTCGTCAGCTGTTCTTGCTCAGCTCTTGGCGACGGGCGGAAGCAGGGCCTGGAGCGCCTCGGCGCGAGAGCGCAGGCCGGGCGGTGTTTCGCCGTCCTCGGCAATCGCGTCGAGCCATTTGCGGGCCGCGGTCATGTCGTTGTTGCGCCAAGCCGACAGCGCCAGCATCTCGCGGGCGCTGTGGCGGAAGGTGGACTTGGACTTGGGCGCTGCAGAGGGCTCCAGCCGCTGCTGCATGTCGGCATAGGACGCGCTGTCGAGCAGCAGGCCGGCGGCGCGGAGCTTCGCCAGATCCTGCCACTCACCGCCCACGCCGCGGTCGGCAGCAATGTCGTCATACATTTTCGCGGCAGCCTTGGCGTCGCGAGGCGCCGCCTCGGCCGCGGCGCGCAGCCGCGCCAGGGTGCGATAGCCCGAAGGCGCCTTGGCGGCGAGTTCGGTGAAGGCAGCTTCCGCCTCGGCGTGCTTGCCCTGCTCGGACAGCTCGGCGGCCTTCTCGAAGACGGCACCGGCCTCGGCGGCCTTCTTGGCCTCCAGATACTGGTAACCGCGCCAGCCGCCGACTGCGGCCACGATCAGCACCATCAGGGCGATGAAGTAGATCGAATACTTGTCCCACAGCTTCTTGAGCTGTTCGCGACGTACTTCCTCGTCGACTTCGTCAAATAATTCAGACACTTATGCTAATCCCATGCCCGTCCGGGTGCGCGCGCCGAAGCGTCCGCGTCAGGAATCCCGTCCCCCACGTGGCGGCGAGGTACCCTAACGATATGGCGCTGGCAAGGCAAAGCGAGCCCGATCAAGGCGTTAACCACCCGGGAGAGCCCGGATGCCCTGCCCGGCTCAGGCGCCCAGGAGCTCCCGCAATTGCCGTTTCAGCACCTTGCCATTGGCGTTGCGCGGCAGCGGATCTGCCGTGATCGCCATGGTCTCGGGAACCTTGTAGTCGGACAGGCGCTCGGCGCACCACGCCCGCAGGTCCGCGTCCGCCACCGGCCCGCGCGTCACCACGACGGCGTGGACGCGCTCGCCCAGCACGGGACAGGCCCTGGCGATGATCGCGCTCTCGACCACGGCGGGATGGCCGGCCAGCACGGATTCGACCTCGGCCGAATAGATCTTCAGGCCGCCGCGATTGATCATGTCCTTCTGCCGGTCGAACACGCGGACGAAGCCTTGCGCATCGACCGAACCGAGATCGCCCGAGTGCCAGAACCCGCTGGTGAAGCTTTCGGCGGTGGCTTTCGGGTTGTTCCAATAGCCCTTGATGACGGAGGCGCTCTGGATCCAGAGCTCGCCGATCTCGCCATGCGGAAGCTCGCGACCATCAGGATCCATCGCAACGATGCGCGCGCCGGGGCACGGCAGGCCGACGCTGTCGATATGGCTCTCGGTCAGCTCGCCCGGCATGATCGTCGAGGGTGACGTCGTCTCGGTCGCGCCGTAGCAGTTCATCAGCTTCAGGCCGGGAATCTTCGCCTTGAGCTTCTCGATCGTCGCGACCGGCATCGGCGCGCCACCGAAGCCGCCGATACGCCAGCTCGACAGATCGTAGCCGTCGAAATCCGGCTGGAGCAGGCAGAGATTGTACATTGCCGGCACCATCACCGTGTAGGTGACGCGCTCGCGCGCGGCGAGCGCGAGGTAATCGGCAGCCTTGAACTCCGGCATGATGATCAGCGCGCCGGCGCTGCGGATCATGGTCGTGATATTGGCGACGACGCCAGTGACGTGGCCGAGCGGCACTGCGGCGATGGACCGGTCCGCCTGCGTCAATTGCAGGCAGGACACGAACACCATCGAGGAATGAACGATGTTGCAATGGGCCAGCATCGCGCCCTTGGGCTTGCCCGTCGTGCCCGAGGTGTAGAGGATCATCCCGGTGTCCTCTTCACTCACCTCGACGGGCGCCGCTGCCGGAGCGTTGTCGGCGAGCGCGGCCAAGTGCGAGCGGGTCGGATCGTCGTCGACGGCGATGCGATGGACCAGATCGGGCACGTCCTGGGCGTCGGGCAGCCGCTCGGCGAGCGAAGCTTCATGGATCAAGATCTTCGCGCCGCAATCGGTCAGCACATAAGCGACCTCCGGCTTCTGCTGGCGCGTGCTGAGCAGCACCGTGACCAGCCCCTCATGCGCGGCGGCAAACAGCAGCAGCGGAAATTCAATGCGGTTGCCGAGCAGGATCGCGACGCGATCGCCGCGCTGCAATCCCAGCTTGCGAAAGCCCGCGGCGATCCGCCTCGCCTGCTCGACGGCCTGCCGCCAGCTCAGCCGAACCTTCCCTGCGATCAAGGCCTCGCCATCGCCATTGCGGGCGCAGGCGTCCGCGATCATCGCCCACAGGCTCGCCGGCCGGTCGCAAAAGGCCGGCACCAGGCGATCGCCGAACCGCGGCTCGAGCCGCATCGGCGGGATCTGAGATTGCGACCAGTCCATCGGAACGCCCTCGGCTTGTTGTGTTGTCACCTTCCGCGCACGGATATCCCGATCACGTCTTGTGCCGACCGGCTAGACGCCGACCACGGGAACGCCAATCACGACCGGATGGAACGCGAACGCCAGCGCGAGATAGGCGAGGATGCCGACTGCGACGGCGATCAGATCGTTGGTGACGCCACCGACCGGAATCGGCGGGCCGCCGGGGTCGGTGCGATGCTTCAGCGAGATGCGGTCATACACCGCCCAGCCCAGGAACGAACCGAACAGGATGATGGAGCCGAGATCGCCGTTGGCCAAAAGATGCGCCGCCGCCCACAGCTTGATACCGGCCAGCATCGGATGCTTCAGCGTGGCGTAGATGCGGCCGCGCAGATAGGAAGCCACCACCATGATCACCGCGGGCAGCATCAAGGCGACCGTGATGTGCTTCATCGCCTTCGGCGGATACCAGATGTCGATCCAGCCGGAGCTGCGGTAATGGGCGAAGCCCCAGACGATCAGCGCGAGGCCCGCGAACGAGACCAGCGCGTAGAGGATCTTGTAAGTCCCCTCGCCCAGCTTCGCGATCGCCTGCGCGCGCGCGTCTCGTTTCGTTGTGAAAACATGGGCCGCGAAAAACAGCACCAGCCCCAGGATCATGACCAGCAGACCCACGACATCCTCCCCGTAAAGCAGCCCCGCCCATGGCGTATCATCGATTGCCGGGCGCTCGCAACTGATGCGCTATTTGAGCTCGCGATTGTCGACATAGCGGATCGCGATCGGGCGACCAGCCAGGGCGCCGGCGAGCCCGCTGGTGAATTTCAGAGGCAGGCAGGCATTCAGCGACGAATTGATGGCGCTTAGATAGGTCGTTCTCGTATCTGCGGGAACGCCCGCGGTCGCGAAGGTCAGACGCGGCGGACCGATCAGGCCGCCGGACTTGTTGAAGCTGAAGCGCACCGACATCTGCATGCCCGCGCGCGCATTGTCCGACGGCGGCGACCAGCAGCTGCGCAATTCCGCAAAGAGATCGCCGATCGTATCGAGATCGTGATCAGGCTTCAGGTACTTGGCGTGGTCGGCCTCGGACGGAACGCTCTGGATCGTGAGCTGGAGGTTCTGGCCGTATGGATAGTCGATCTCGGGAATGCAGGGCCCGGGCTCGAGCGGGCTGCAATAGGACGGCGTGCAGGGCCGGCCGTCGAGCACGCTGCACGGCTCGTGCGCGAACGGGATCGGATTGATCTGGCGTCGCTGCGCGTTGACGGCGACGATAGGTATCGCCAGCAGGACGAGAACGAGAATGCCGCGCCACATGATGCGAGCTCGCGATGCCATTCAGCAAACGTGACATCGCCAATGAACGCGTCAAGCCCGCACGCGTTCACATGCTCGCGCGATGGCCGGACGCCCTACCCCTTCTTCTTGACGTCCTTGACGTTGGTGAACTCGATGCCCTCGGCGCGCTCCTTGGTGTAGCCGAGATAGAATTCGTTCCGCGCCAGATAGACCGGATCGCCGTCGACGTCGTCGGCGATGCTGGAGGTGTTGGCGGCGATGAAGGTATCGAGCTTCTTGCGGTCGTCCGAGGAGACCCAGCGCGCCAGCTGGAACTCGCTGACCTCGAACTCCACCGGCAGCGAATATTCCGCCTCCAGCCGCGCCTTCAGCACGTCGAGCTGCAGCGCGCCGACCACGCCGACCAGCGCCGGAGCACCGTCGCGCGGGCGGAACACCTGCACCACGCCCTCTTCCGACATCTGCTGCAGCGCTTCCTTCAGCTTCTTCGCCTTCATCGCGTCGGTGAGACGGACGCGGCGGACGATTTCCGGAGCGAAGCTCGGCACGCCCACGAAGTTGAAATCCTCGCCCTCGGTGAGCGTATCGCCGATGCGCAGCGTGCCGTGATTGGGAATGCCGACGACGTCGCCGGCAAAGGCTTCGTCCGCGACCGAGCGGTCCTGCGCGAAGAAGAATTGCGGGCTCGACAGCGGCATGCTCTTGCCGGTGCGCACGAGCTTCGCCTTCATGCCGCGGCTGAGCTTGCCCGAGCAGAGGCGCGCAAACGCGATGCGATCGCGGTGGTTCGGATCCATGTTGGCCTGGATCTTGAACACGAAGGCGCTCATGCGCGGATCGGTGGCCTCGACCTTGCGCTGGTCGCTGTCCTGCGCGCGCGGCTCCGGCGCGAACTTGCCGAGGCCTTCCAGCAGATCGCCGACGCCGAAATTGCGCAGCGCGCTGCCGAAATAGACCGGTGTGAGATGGCCCTCGCGGAACGCTTCGAGCTCGAACGGCTTTGAGGCCTCGGTGACGAGCTCGAGCTCGTCCTTCACCGCGGAGACATCGAGATTGGCGTTGAGCTTCGCCAGCTCCTCGATCGCGATCTGCTGCGCCGCGCCGGTCTTGGCGCCGCCGCCTTCGAGCAGACGCACGCCGCCATTGACGACGTCATAGGTGCCGAGGAAATCGCGGCCGCGGCCGACCGGCCAGGTCATCGGCGTGGTGTCGAGCGCCAGCGTCTTCTCGATCTCGTCGAGCAGCTCGAACACGTCGCGGCTCTCACGGTCCATCTTGTTGATGAAGGTGATGATCGGAATGTCGCGAAGACGGCAAACCTCGAACAGCTTTCGGGTGCGCGCCTCGATGCCCTTGGCGGCGTCGATTACCATGACCGCGGAATCGACGGCCGTCAGCGTGCGATAGGTGTCTTCCGAAAAGTCCTCGTGGCCCGGCGTGTCCAACAGGTTGAACACGAGGCCTTCGAACTCGAAGGTCATCACCGAGGTCACGACCGAGATGCCGCGCTCGCGCTCGATCTTCATCCAGTCCGAACGCGTGTTGCGCCGCTCGCCCTTGGCCTTGACCTGGCCGGCGAGATTGATGGCGCCGCCGAACAGCAGCAGCTTCTCGGTCAGGGTGGTCTTGCCGGCGTCAGGATGCGAGATGATCGCAAAGGTCCGCCGCCGCGCCACTTCAGCGGCAAGCGGGGAACGGGCCGGCGATTCGGCAGTGGGGGTGGCGATGTCGGACATGGCGGGAGCGTTTGGCAGGGAAAATGGGCCTGATCAAGCCTCATTTGGTGATTGCGGAGCCCTCCGGCCAGCCCCATATCGGCTTTCGGGGAGGACGGCCTTCCTGCTCGTCAGCAGATCAGACGCGGGGACGACCCTGCCTTGAATGGAGGCTCGTCATGGCCTGGAGCATCCTGTTCGTCGCCGGTCTTCTCGAAATCACCTGGGCGATCGGCCTGAAATACACCGAGGGCTTCTCCCGGCTCGTTCCCTCCGTCGTCACGCTCGCGGCCATGGCCGGCAGCGTCATCCTGCTCGGCCTCGCCCTCAAATCGCTGCCCGTCGGAACCGCCTATGCGGTCTGGACCGGCATCGGCGCGGTCGGTACCGCGACGCTGGGCATTTTCCTGTTCGGCGAGCCGGCCACGGCCCTCCGTCTGGCCAGCATCGGCCTGATCGTCGCCGGGATCGTCGGGCTGAAGCTCGTTACCTGACGAAGAGCTGGACCGCCCACCAGGTCAGCGCCGCGACGATGGCCGAGGCCGGGATCGTGATCACCCAGGCATAGACGATCGAGCTTGCCACGTTCCAGCGCACGGCCGAGACGCGCCGCGCCGCACCGACACCGACGATGGCACCGGTGATGGTGTGGGTGGTCGAGACGGGAACCCCGAGATAAGTCGCCATGAACAGGGTCGCCGCGCCGCCCGTCTCGGCACAAAAGCCCTGCATCGGCGTCAATTTCGTGATGCGCAGGCCCATGGTGCGGACGATGCGCCAGCCGCCCATCAGCGTGCCCAGCGCCATCGCCGCCTGGCAGGACAGCACCACCCAGAACGGCACCGAGAAGTCGCTGCCGAGATGGCCCTGCGAATACAGCAGCACCGCGATGATACCCATGGTCTTCTGCGCGTCGTTGCCGCCATGGCCGAGCGAATAAAGCGAGGCGGAGGCGAATTGCAGGATGCGGAAGGCGCGGTCCACGGCAAAGGGCGTCGAGCGCACCGAGGCCCAGGACACGATCGCCACCAGCATCATCGCGAGCAGGAAGCCGACCAGCGGCGACAGCACGATCGCCAGCACCGTCTTGGTCAAGCCGCTCCACACCGCCGCGGAGATCCCGGCCTTTGCCATGCCGCCGCCGACGAGGCCGCCGATCAGTGCATGCGACGACGAGGACGGGATGCCCAGCGCCCAGGTCACGAGGTTCCAGACGATGGCGCCGACCAGCGCCGCAAAGATCACCTGGGCATCGACGATCGCGGGATCGATGATGCCGGTGCCGATGGTCTGGGCGACGTGCAGCCCGAACACCATGAAGGCGACGAAATTGAAGAACGCAGCCCAGAACACCGCGAACTGCGGCCGCAGCACGCGGGTCGAGACGATGGTCGCGATCGAATTGGCGGCGTCGTGCAGGCCGTTCAGGAAGTCGAACAGCAGCGCGACGGCGATCAAGCCGACCAGGACGGGAAGACCCAACGCGGCATCCACGACAACCCTGCCCTAAACTTGTTCGATGACGATGCTGTTGATCTCGTTCGCGACGTCGTCGAAGCGATCGGCCACCTTCTCGAGGTGGTCATAGATCTCGACGCCGACGATGAAATCCATCGCGTTGCCGTCGCGATGCTTGAGAAACAGCTCCTTCAGCCCGATGTCATGGAGATCGTCGACGCGGCCCTCCAGCTTGCCGAGCTCTTCCGTGATGGCGGTCAGCATGGCCACGTTCGGGCCGATCGACTGCATCAGCGGCAGCGCACGGCCGACCAGATTGGCGCATTCGATCAGAAGTCCCCCGATCTCGCGCATCGGGGGCTCGAAGCTGCGGACCTCGAACAGCATCACGGCCTTGGCCGTCTGTTGCATCTGGTCGATGGCGTCGTCCATCGACGTGATGAGGTTCTTGATATCGCCACGGTCGAACGGGGTGATGAAGGTGCGGCGCACCGCCGTTAGCACCTCGCGGGTGATGTTGTCGGCGTCGTTCTCGAACTGGTTGACGCGCTGGCAATAGACCGGCGTCTCCTCGCCCCCGTTCAGCATGCCCTGCAGCGCGATCGAGCCCTGAATCACCGTCTGGGCATGGCGGTCGAACAGGTCGAAGAACCGTTCTTCCTTGGGCAGGAACGCGCGAAACCATCGCATCATGGGGATAGGCTACCGGTTGGAAATGGCCAGGCCCGAATGGGCCGTCATGAAACTGTCATAGACCATTTTCGATCCGCGCGCGTGTCATCTCACGCCCGCGGAGCCGGATCATCCACCGGATTATCGCGCCATAGAAACTGACGCGATATCAATTGCTTAGAGCGATCGCCGGAAGTAATGCGCGATTTCGCCGATGACGCCGCGGCGGAAGGTGAGCACGCAGATCACGAAGATCGAGCCCTGGATCACCGTCACCCACTGGCCGAAACCGGCGAGGTATTGCTGCATGGCGATGATCACGAAGGCGCCGACGACGGGCCCGAAAATGGTGCCAAGGCCACCGACCAGCGTCATCAGCACGACCTCGCCCGACATCGACCAATGCACGTCGGTGAGCGAGGCGTTCTGCGCCACGAACACTTTCAGTGCGCCGGCGAAGCCGGCCAGCGTGCCGGACAGAACGAACGCCAGGAACTTGTACTGGTCGGTCCGGTAACCGAGCGAGATCGCGCGCGGTTCGTTCTCGCGGATCGCCTTCAGCACCTCGCCGAACGGCGAGTTGATGATGCGGAAGATCAAGAGGAAGCCGGCGAGGAACCCGACCAGCACGACGTAATAGAGCACCGTCGGCTTGGAGAGATCGAACACGCCGAACATGCGTCCCTGCGGGATGCCCTGGATGCCGTCCTCACCATGGGTGAACGGGGCCTGCAGGTAGATGAAGTACAGGAGCTGCGACAGCGCCAGCGTGATCATCGAGAAATAGATGCCCTGACGACGGATCGAGATGAAGCCGGTGATGAGCGAGAGACCGAACGCCGCGACGATGCCGACCAGGATGCCGAGCTCGGGCGGCAGCGCCCACACTTTCAATGCATGCGCGCTGCAATAGCCGGCGGTGCCCATGAACATCGCATGGCCGAACGACAGCAGGCCGCCATAGCCGATCAAGAGGTTGAAGGCACAAGCGAGCAGCGCAAAGCACAGCGCCTGCATCACGAAGAAGGGGTAGACCCCCGTGAATGGCACCGATGCCAGCAGCAGCGCCATCACCACGAACACGATCATCTCGTCGCGCATCGCGCGCGGGGTTGCCGGCAGCGTGTCGTCCGTCAGGGTTGTCATATCAGGCCGCCCTTCCCGTCAATCCCGTTGGCTTCACCAGGAGCACCAGCACCATCAGCACGAACACGACGGTGTTGGAGGCCTCGGGGTAGAAATATTTGGTCAGGCCCTCGATCACACCGAGCGCGAAGCCGGTGATGATGGAGCCCATGATCGAACCCATGCCGCCGATCACGACCACCGCGAACACGACGATGATGAGGTCGGCGCCCATCAGCGGGCGGACCTGGTTGATCGGCGCGGAAAGCACGCCGGCCAGCGCGGCAAGACCGACGCCGAGGCCGTAGGTGAGCGTGATCATGCGCGGCACGTTGACGCCGAAAGCGCGCACCAGCGTCGGATTTTCGGTGGCGGCGCGCAGATAAGCGCCGAGCCGCGTCTTCTCGATCAGGAACCAGGTCGCAATGCACACCACCAGCGAGAAGATGACGACCCACCCACGGTAGATCGGCAGGAACATGAAGCCGAGATTCATGCCGCCCTTGAGCTGGTCCGGAATCGCGTAAGGCAGGCCGGAGGAGCCGAAATAGTTCTGGAACACGCCCTGCACGATCAGCGCGATGCCGAAGGTCAGGAGCAGGCCGTAGAGGTGATCCAGGCCAGTCAGCCATTGCAGCATGGTCCGCTCGAGGATCATGCCGAAGATGCCGACGATGATGGGCGCAAACAGCAGCGCCCACCAGTAGTTGATCCCGCCGAGGTTCAACAGGAAATAGGCGACGAAGGCGCCCATCATGTAGAGCGCGCCATGGGCGAAATTGATGATGTTGAGCATGCCGAAGATCACGGCAAGCCCGAGACTGAGCAGCGCGTAGAACGAGCCGTTGATCAGTCCCACCAGTAGCTGAGCGTATAGAGCCTGCATCGATCCCGCACCCGATCCCTTAGGCGTTCCCTTGAAAGTCGCCCGCAAGCCCTAGAGGCCTGCGGGCCGTTGTCTTACTTCTTCAACAGCGCGCATTTGCTTTCGGACAGCGGCGTGAAGGCCTGGTCGCCCGGCACCGTGCCGACCAGCTTGTAGAAGTCCCACGGTCCCTTGGACTCCGAAGGCTTCTTCACCTCGAACAGATAGGCGTTGTGGATGGTGCGGCCGTTGGGCTGGATCTCGCCCTTGCCGAACAGATCGTCCTCCGTCGGCATCGACTTCATCTTTTCCACGACCTTGACGCCGTCATGCGGATTGCCGCCGAGCGCGTCCAGCGCCTTGAGATAGTGACGCACGCCTGCATAGACGCCGGCCTGCACCATGGTGGGCGGCGCGTTGTTCTTCATCTTCTCGGCGAAGCGCTTCGAGAACGCCCGGGTCTTGTCATTCATGTCCCAATAGAACGTCTCGGTGAAGTTGAGGCCCTGCGCCGTCTCCAGCCCGATCGCCTTGACGTCGGTGAGGAAGAGCAGGAGCGCCGCGAGCTTCTGACCGCCCTTGCCGATGCCGAACTCGGCCGCCTGCTTGATCGTGTTGGTGGTGTCGCCGCCGGCATTGGCAAGACCGATGATCTTTGCCTTGGACGACTGCGCCTGGAGCAGGAAGGACGAGAAGTCCGGCGTGTTCAGCGGATGCTTGACGCCGCCGATCACCTTGCCGCCGTTGGCGGTGACGACCGCCGTGGTGTCACGCTCGAGTGCCGCACCGAAGGCGTAGTCGGCGGTCAGGAAGAACCAGCTGTCGCCGCCCGCCTTGACCAGTGCCTGGCCGGTGGTGTGGGCCAGCATATAGGTGTCGTAGGTCCAGTGCACGGTGTTGGGCGAGCACTGCGCGTTGGTGAGGTCGGAGGTCGCCGCACCCGAATTGATATAGACGCCGTTCTTTTCCTTGATGACGTTGTTGACGGCGAGCGCCACGCCGGAGTTCGGCACGTCGACGATGATGTCGACCTTGTCGACGTCGAACCATTGCCGCGCGATCGCGGTGCCGATGTCGGGCTTGTTCTGATGGTCGCCGGAGATGATGTCGATCTTCCAGCCCTTTGCAGCCAGACCGGAATCCTCGACGGCCATCTGGGCGGCGAGAGTCGAGCCGGGCCCGCCGAGATCGGCATAGAGACCGGACTGATCGGACAGCGCGCCGATCTTGACGGTCTTGTCCTGCGCGGATGCGACGCCTGTCACGGCGAAGGTGAGCGCGGTGGTCAACAGCAACGATGCAATCGACTTCGTCTTCATGCAACTTTCCTTCTTGAATTTTCTCGTTGGCAGTTCGTCTGTCTGAGCACGCTTGTCCCGGAAAACCGCCATACAGATTACGATAGCGCGGCCCGCCGGTTTCAGATCATGCTCTAGACACCCAAATAGGTGTGGAGCTTGTCCATGTTGGCGGCAAGCTCGGCATTGGAAAACCCGTCAATGATCTTGCCGTGCTCGACCACGTAGTAACGGTCGGCGACGGTGGATGCGAAGCGGAAATTCTGCTCGACCAGGAGGATCGTGAAACCTTCCTTCTTGAGCCGCGCGATGGTGTGGCCGATCTGCTGGATGATGACGGGGGCAAGGCCCTCGGTCGGCTCGTCCAGCATCAGGAAGCTCGCGCCGGTGCGCAGGATGCGCGCGATCGCGAGCATCTGCTGCTCACCGCCGGACAGCTTGGTGCCCTGGCTGTTGAGCCGCTCCTTCAGGTTCGGGAACAACTCGAAGATCTGCTCGAGCGGCAATCCGCCTTCACGGACCACCGGCGGCAGCATCAAATTCTCGCGCACGTCGAGGCTGGAGAATATGCCCCGCTCCTCCGGGCAGAACGCGATGCCACTGCGCGCGATCTTGTCGGAGGTCGTGCGGATGATCTCCTGGTTGTTGAACTTCACCGACCCGGTACGCTTGCCGATGATGCCCATGATCGACTTCAGCGTGGTCGTCTTGCCGGCGCCGTTGCGCCCGAGCAGGGTGACGACCTCGCCCGCATTCACGTCGAAGTTGATCCCGTGCAGGATGTGGGACTCGCCGTACCATGCTTCGAGGTTGCGGACCTGAAGGATGTTTCCGCCGGTCGCGGCCTTGGCAGAACCCTTGGCCGGAGCCTCGGCGATCGCAGTGTCAGGCATGACCGGCTCCCAGATAGGCTTCCTTGACGCGCTCGTCCTTGGTGAGCTCCGAGTAGTGGCCCTGCGCGAGCACCTGCCCGCGCGTCAGCACGGTGATGATGTCAGAGAGGTTGGCCACGACGCTCAAATTATGCTCGACCATCAGGATGGTGTATTTGGCGGAGATGCGCTTGATCAGCGCCGCGATCTTGTCGATGTCCTCGTGGCCCATACCGGCCATCGGCTCGTCCAGCAGCATCATCTCAGGGTCGAGCGCGAGCGTCGTTGCGATCTCGAGTGCGCGCTTGCGTCCATAGGGCATCTCGACCGCAGGCGTGTTGGCGAATTCGCTGAGGCCGACGTCGTTCAAGAGCTCGCGCGCGCGATCGTTGAAGCGGTTGAGCACCGACTTGGAACGCCAGAAATCGAACGACGAGCCGTGCTGGCGCTGAAGCGCGACGCGGACGTTCTCCTGCGCGGTGAGATGCGGAAACACCGCCGAAATCTGGAACGAGCGAACAAGCCCCATCCGAGCCACGTCGGCAGGCGCCATCGCGGTAATGTCCTGCCCCTTGTACAGGATTTTTCCGGCAGACGGTTTGAGGAACTTGGTCAGAAGATTGAAGCAGGTCGTCTTGCCGGCCCCGTTCGGGCCAATCAACGCATGAATGCTTCCACGGCGAACCTTGAGCGCAACGTCGCGGACGGCGAAGAAGCCCGCAAACTCCTTGGTCAAGCCTTCCGTTTCGAGAATAAACTCATCGGCCAAACAGATTTCCCCCTGCCCGCGCCAGCTGCGTGGCTGTGCTTGTTGCTTCGACCTTCCGGAGGCCTTGGATCAAGTCCTTGGAGTCTATCCTTGGAGCCTATCCGGAACGCCCTCTCCGGGCGCGGAATATGCCGGAGGTGACGGGGGTTAGGCAAGGCGGAAAGCTGAGCAGATCAGGCCTCCGGCTGGGATACAAATGCTCCCTTAGTCGGAGGTGTTGATGTCGTGCCTGCCCGGCCTCCCGGTTCGCGAAGGCACCGGTCGTCAAGTCGTCGTTAACGGTCTTTCGTTCCGGGCGCCAGCCTTCATCAAAAATTTTCCCGCAAGCGCGATCATGCGCGGGTTTTGATGGTCTGGGAATATTGTCTTGGATTTCACCAGCGCCGCTCCGTCCGTCGTCAAGTCGATCAGGCAACGTGATCTCCTGAACACGTGGCTGCGGCTTTATGCGCGCGAGCAGATCGCACCCGCGGTCTGGGAGTATCAGCCTGCGCGGCTCGAGGAAGAGCTGTCCGATCTCATCTATTATACTGTGGACGCTTCGACGCCGGTGCCGCGGCTCACCATCCAGAGCGAAAACACGCGTATCTCGCGTGCTTATGGACATACCGGCAAGGGCGTGCTGCTCGACGATTATCTCGGGCCGCGACTCGCGCCTTACGTGATGCCGATCTATTACGAATGCGTGGCGCGCGGACTGCCCGTCTACAGTGTTGCCGACGTCGACGACGTCTACGGGCGCATCGTCGCTTATGAACGGCTGCTGCTGCCTTTCCAGACCGACGGCAAGGTCTGTCACGTCATCGCTTCGGTCAAGACCTTCTGCGAGGACGGCGGCTTCGAGATCAAGAATCTGATGCGCGGAAATGACGCGCTACCGCGTCCGAAGCTGCGCGCCGTGATCGATCAGGAGCTGTTTCATCGAGCGCCTGGCCGCATTGCGGCGGCCGAGATCGTCGAGTTTGCGGACCAGCCGGATGCCGGCATCCCCACCGAGATCATCGAGCTGAACTAAAAGCGACGAGATCTGGATGAAGCGTCATCGCGATTTGGCGCCGACTTCCTTGGCGTAGACGTCCGGCTTGAAGCCGACCAGCAGCTTGCCGCCGATCTCCAGCACCGGCCGCTTGATCATCGATGGTTGCGCTAGCATCAGGGCCAGCGCCTTTTTTTCGGTGACGCCTTCCTTGTCGGACTCGGGCAGGTTCTTGAACGTCGTCCCGGCGCGATTGAGCAGCGTTTCCCAACCGACCTTGTCGCTCCACTGCTTGAGCTTGTCCTTCTCCACGCCCGCCGTCTTGTAATCGTGGAATTCATACGCGACGCCATGCGTGTCGAGCCAGGCGCGCGCCTTCTTCATGGTGTCGCAGTTCTTGATGCCGTAGATGATGTTGGGCAAGACCAGTTCCTCGCGCATGCGTGGTGCTTCGGCTGCGGCGTTGTACGAAACTCCGCTTCGCGCGACAATATCGCGAACGACGCCAACTCGCCGAACGGACATCTCATGCACGTCACGCACGACCCCGCGGCCGCCGCCGCGCCGACTATCGATTTCAACAGCTTCCTCGCGGTCGATATCCGCGTCGGCACGATCGTCGACGCCAAGCCGTTCCCCGAGGCGCGCAAGCCGGCGTTTCGGCTGTGGATCGATTTCGGACCCGCCATCGGCGTGCGCAAGAGCTCGGCCCAGATCACCGAAAACCATCCGCTCGAGACGCTGGTGGGGCAACAGGTCGCGGCCGTCGTCAATTTCCCACCGCGCCAGATCGGGCCTGTCGTCTCGGAGGTGCTGACGCTCGGTTTCCCCGACGCCGACGGCAAGGTCGTGCTGGTGCAGCCGAGCAAGCCCGTTCCGAACGGCGGACGGCTGTTCTAGCCGCAAGATCGCGTAAGGTCGCCTTCGTGGACGCGCCTGCAACGACATAATCCTGCTCCGTCCCGGCCCCGGGCCGGCTGGCCTTGACCAAAATCCCCCTGCGCGATACAAACTGACTGATCGATCGTTTTTTATTATGATCAACCTGTGGCACCGCCAACGGAGGCCACCAGAAAAACGATCATCCCGTCAGTTATTTAGGGACAGCCCAATGCCCAAGATCAGCGACAAGCAGCGGGAAAGCCGGCGGCAGCAGATCCTCGAAGCCGCCCTCGCCTGTTTCGCCGAGGACGGCTTTCACCAGACCGGCATGGCCGACATCGTCAAGCGATCCGGCCTGAGCCACGGCGCGGTCTATCTCTACTTCCAGAGCAAGGACGATCTGATCGAGGCGCTCGCCGACGACCGGCATAGGCGCGAAGCCGTGCTCAACTCGGTCGCGCAGGGATCGGGCGACCCGATCGAAGGACTTCACGCCTTGGTGCGGGTCTACGCACAATGGCTCACTGATCCCGCAGGCGAAGCGCGCCGTCGCGTCGGCATCCATGGCTGGGCCGAGGCCCTGCGCAACCGCCGCGTCCGCAACAGCGTCGTCGAAGGCATCGACATGCCGCGCGCGCTGATCGTCGCGCTGGTCGAGCGCGGCCAGCATGACGGCCTCATCAAGCGCGATATCGGCGCGGAGGCGATCGCGCGGGTGCTGATCGCGATCTTCCAGGGCTTTGTGCTGCAGAAGTGCTGGGGCGAGGATGTCGACATCGAGGCCTGCATGGCCGCTGTCGCCGTCGTGATCGAGGGATTTCGCACGACCAAGCCCGACGTCAGGCGACGAGCCAGGACGTAGGCGATGTCCTGGCTTCACGACCTCCTCGCCGGTGGCGGCGTCGGCCTGGTCGCCGGGCTGGCATCCGGTTTCACGGGTACGAGCCCGGGCGGCGGCCTCGTGATCTTCTCCGTGCTCTTGCTCGGGGCCGGGCAACACGTCGCCCAGGGCACCTCGCTGATCGCGCAAATTCCGCCGACAGGTCTCGCCGGAATACGCCGCTACTGGCAAGGCGGCAATCGCAGCCCCTTGCCGTGGATCATCTGGATCGGCTTGGGATTTGTGATCGGCGGCGCCGGCGGCGGCTATGCCGCGACTACGGTTTCCGACTCCGTCTTGCAATGGACTTACGTCGCCTATCTGGTCGCGTTGATCGCGCTGTTGATCCTGCGCCAAGACCGCAAGGACGGCAGCTTTGAAGCCGGCGGCCGCGATGACCTTCACTGGCTGCCCCTGCTGCTGATCGGCACGGTCGCCGGCTTTTCCTCCGGCTTCATGGGCATCGGCGGCGGCCTTGCGATCACCGTCGGCCTCGCCGCCGGACTTCGCGTGCCGCAACATCAGGCGCAGCTCGTCAGCCTCGTCTTCTCGGTGATCCCGACCAATCTTCCGGCGGCCTGGATCTATGGGAGTAAGGGGCTCGTGGTCGGCTGGCCGGCCATAACAGGCATTCTCGCCGGCCTCTGGATCGGCACCGACCTCGGCGCACGCATGGCCAATGGCGTGAGCCGATCGGTGCTCCGCCGGGCCATGGTCGCTCTCGTCTCGCTAATGGCGCTCTATATGACCTACAAGGCGCTGACCTGATCCTACGGTCGCTGCGGAATGTTCAGCCCGCGCTGCACCGCCGGGCGCGCAAGCCCGCGCTCGAGCCAGGCGCCGACCGATTTGAACTGAGTGAACTCGACGAGATCGCCCGCGCCATAGAAGCCGATGAGATTGCGCACCCAGCCGAGCATGGAAATGTCGGCGATGGTGTAGTCGTCGTCCATGAACCATTGCCGGCCGGAAAGATGCGCGTCCATCACGCCGAGCAGGCGCCTGGCTTCGGCGACGTAACGGTCGCGGGGCCGCTTGTCCTCGAAATCCTTGCCGGCGAATTTGTGGAAGAAGCCGACCTGACCAAACATTGGCCCGACGCCGCCCATCTGGAAGTGCAGCCATTGCAGCGTCTGGTAGCGGCGCGCGGCATCCCCAGGCAGGAACTTGCCGGTCTTCTCTGCAAGGTATTGCAGGATCGCCCCGGACTCGAACAGCGGCAAAGGCCGGCCGCCGGGACCATTGGGATCGAGGATCGCGGGAATCTTGCCGTTCGGATTGAGCGAGACAAACTCGGGCGTCTTCTGATCATCCTTGCCGAAATCGACCAGATGCACCTCATAGGGTAGTCCGGTCTCCTCCAGCATGATCGAAACCTTGACGCCGTTCGGCGTCGGCAACGAATAGAGCTGGAGCAGCTCGGGATGCTTGGCAGGCCAGCGCTTGGTGACGGCAAAGGCAGACAGATCGGACATCGGAACCCCGGCTGCGTTCGTGGGACGGCGCCTAATCTAGGCGAGCCGGCGAACGGCGCAAGGTCGAGGAGTCAATCGGATTACAATCGCTTCAGCACATGGTTGGTGGCGTAGGCTGTATCGCGCTGCGCGCGCTGCTCGATGAAGAGCTGGCCGGTCATGAGCAACACTCCGGTGAAAACGAGCGCGAGCATCGCGGTCGCGAACTGACTGGCATCATTCATCGCACGAGCGTCTCCGTCTTGTGTTCGGACGGGGAACGCGGACCGACAGGCGGCAGTTCCTGCACGCTTCAAATAAATTGCCGCTTTTTCCCGAATAGAGACCGACGGCCTTGCCCTCAATAATTGATCTCCATCCGCAATCCGCGCGGATCGATCTCCTCGCCGCCGACGCGCTGCGTGCTGTCGCGCGCGGCGATCGCACAGGCGCAAGCGTCGATGAGATCGTCGCGGCCGATGCCGGTGCGGTGGCGAAGCGTCAGCCACCTCTCGACCTCAGTGAAGCCGCGATCTCTCAGCAGCGCGATGCGCTGCTCCCGGCCCCGCAGCGATGTCTTCGGTTCAAGCCGCACGCGCCCTGCCAGATTCCAGAAGATCAATTCCGGATGTGCCTCGCCGATCGTCGCTTGCCGGGCCGGCGTCATGACCTCGTCGACCTCCCGCATCTTGTCCCTGATATTCCAGAGCTGCACCGACACGCCCCTGCCCTTGCCTTCATGCGTCCAATAGTGGCGATTGGCCGCCGCCATGCCGGCAAATGTCCAGAGATCACGGCGCGCGCCGAGAAACACGGCGGGGCCAACCAGCTCACGCGCGCGCAGATCGCATTGGCGATATCCGCCCACGTTCAAACCGATCGGCATGTCGATCATCGCACGCGCATGCGGCATCGCAAGCAGGCGTGTCAGGCCCGGCGAATAATCGAAGCCGTGATCGCCGCGTTCGTCGATCCAGGCTGCGACCCATCCGAAGCGAAATCCATCGAGACCGAGATAGGTCGGCACGTCACGCATCCGTCATTTTCGATTTCTTCGCGCGTCTCGCTTGACATCCGCAAGTTGCGGGCGTATCTCCCGCGCCCTCGCAGACACTTCCGTTTGCGACAAGCACCATGAACCGAGCGATGTCACTCCGCTACGAAAGAATTGTCAGCATGCCGAATAGCTCCAAGCTATTCGATTGCGCATGCCCGGCTCATGGGAGCGATCTTGCCTGACCGCAAGATCGACAGTCCGCTTCTCACGGACCCTCCCGAGCCTGCCGCTCTGGAGGGTTTTTTGTTGCCCGCCGCGCGGCCCCATCGAACGACCGGCCATGGCCGGAACGAGAGACCCGGATCTCGGGGCTCGCGCTGCGAAGGCGCGTGCCCATGCGCGCGGGGCCTGCCGGAGGGAACGAGGCGATGAGCCGGACACCGATGGCAGAGCGAACCCAGATGGTTCGCAACATGCGGCGCGTCGACAGCGCCGCGATAGAATTTCTGTAACTCGGTTTGTCGCGAGCGATCGCGGCTCAACCGACGCTGGTGGTGAAGATGTCGGATACTTTTCCACACGGCACAGCGGGTATGCCTCCCGCCTTTGGCACACGCACCGGGATGCGGCCTCGGAAAAGGTACGCACGCGGCCCGGCGCAGGATCTGTCCGCCGAGGACAGCTCCTGTGTTGTCGTCACTGAAAGCCGATATCGCCCGTTCCCCAGCGTACCCCTCAACGGCCGATGCGAGAGCACCGGCCTGGCGGTGGTGAAGATGTCTGTTACTTCGTGGTGAAGGCGCGAAAGCGCCGAGCAGGTTCGAACCCTGCGCGCCGAAAGGCGGATGGCCCGCAAGGGCAGCAACAGCATCGCCCGTTCCCCGCCAACCCCATCACGGTCCGTGGTGAAGATAGCTGTTACTTCGACTGTGAATCGAGAGGTCGCGGGTTCGAATCCCGCCCGGTGTACTGTGCACCGGTAGCTCAGTGGATAGAGCGCTAGCTGGCCTGCAGGGTAAGCTGCAGGCCGGCGTCTCAGCATCGCCTGTTCCCGGATCGTGTCTGTCTCGTCCCCACCGCCGGTGGTGAAGAGCGCTGTTACTTCGGTGTCGGAGGTTCGAGCCCTCCCGGACGTCAGTCCGTAGCTCAGTTGGTAGAGCACGTTCAGCCCGCAAGGGTGTTTCAGCCTCGCTTGTTCCCCGGCACCTGCTTCCAATCCGCCATCAAACCAGAGGAGGCCGTCATGGTCAGGCTCAACAAGATCGTTCGCGCCTTCACGCGGGAGGGCGCGCGCGCAGTGCGCTTCACGCCCGAGATGGAGCTCAAGCGCGCGCTGATGAACTGCCTCCTGTGGGAGGACCAGTTCTACGAGGACGGCGTCGCGATCGCCGACCGCATCAAGTCGCTCGTGCCCAAGGTCGCGCCCGCCAAGGTCGCGCAGCTTGCGATCGAGGCGCGCGAGGTGATGAAGCTGCGGCACGCGCCTCTGCTCGTCATCCGCGAGATGGCGCGGAGCGAAAAGCATCGCACCCTCGTGGCCGACACGCTTGCCCAGGTGATCCAGCGTCCCGACGAAATGACGGAGCTGCTCGCGATCTACTGGGCCGATGCGCTCGGCCCCATGCAGCAGCGCAAGCGTCAGCCGGTCTCCGCGCAGGTCAAGAAAGGCCTTGCCCGCGCGCTGACCAAGTTCGACGCCTACCAGCTCGCCAAGTGGGACCGCGACGGCGCGGTCCGGATCAGGGACGTTCTCTTCCTGGTCCACGCCAAGCCGAAGGACGCCGACCAGGCCAAGGTGTGGAAGCAGCTCGTCGATGGCGAGCTTGCCTCCCCCGACACCTGGGAGGTTTCGCTCTCGGCCGGCAAGGACAAGCGCGAGACCTTCGAGCGGCTGATCGCCGAGCGCAAGCTCGGCGGCCTGGCGCTGCTGCGTAACCTGCGGCTGATGCAGATTGCGCAGGTCCCGCGCGAGATCATCGCAGGCGCGATCGAGGCGATGCGGACGGATCGCATCCTTCCCTATCGCTTCATCACGGCGGCACGCTATGCGCCGGACTTCGAGCCCGAGCTCGAGGCTGCGATGCTCAAGTCGGTCAAGGACCACGTGCGGCTCCCGGGTCGAACGCGGCTCCTGATCGACGTGTCGGGCTCGATGTTCGCCCCCCTCTCCGCACAGTCGGAAATGACGCGCGCGGAGGCGGCGTGTGGCCTTGCCATTCTCGCGCGCGAGATCTGTGACGAGGTCGAGATCTTCACCTTCTCCGACAGGGTGGTGAAGGTCCCTCCCCGCCGCGGCTTCGCGCTGCGGGATGCGATCATCAGCTCGCAGGCCCATAGCGGGACCTGGCTCGGCAAGGCGGTGACGGAGATCGACCGCAAGGGCGATCGCCTGATCGTCTTCACCGACGAGCAGAGCCACGACCAGGTGCCCGAGCCCCGCGCGCGCGGCACGACGGTCAACGTGGCCTCGTACCAGCACGGTGTCGGCCACGGCGCCTGGACCCGCGTCAACGGCTTCTCCGAGGCCGTGGTGGCGTGGATCGCGGCGTCGGAAACGGCATTGAACTGATGCGCGACGACTACGGCCCCGGACGCGATACGCGCCCGGGGCCTTCAAAATCTCTGAAATGATCCGCCCGCTCCGGCTATGGTGCGCGCGGAATGACAAGGACTTACGACCATGCGACGACCCGATCCCTACATGGAGCGCGCCCGCGAGCTCTGCCTCGCCGCCGGCGTCGATCCCGACTCGCGCGTCGGCGAAGGACGCGGCCAGCCCGCCTGGTGCCTTTACAAGGACGCTGCGCGCAAGGAACATCTCGCCCGCGAGGCCAATGCGACCGCGAGCTCGATCGCCGAGTTCCGGATGCAGGACGCTCGCTTTGCGAACGCGCCGCTGAAGATCTTCGGCCCGCACGAGGATGCGACGATCGCGCAGATGCGCAACTGCATGGCGGTCGGCAACGTCGTGTCCGGCGTGATCTGCGCCGACGGCCATCTCGGTTACGCCCAGCCGGTCGGCGGGGTCATCGCCTATGAGAAGCAGATCAGCATCTCCGGCGTCGGCTTCGATATCGGTTGCGGCAACATGGCGGCCCGGCTCGACACGCGCTTCGACGACATCGCGGACCGTATCCCCACTGTTATCCGCGATGTCGCCAGGACGATCTCGTTCGGCGTCGGCCGTGCCAACGCCGAACGGGCCGAGCACGATTTGTTCGACGACGGCGATGCCTGGCGCGAGAGCGACATGGAGTCGTACCGCCCGAAGGCGGTGAGCCAGCTCGGCACCGTCGGATCGGGCAATCACTATGTCGACCTCATGCGCGACGAGGAAGGCTTCGTCTGGATCGGCGTCCACTTCGGAAGCCGCGGTCTCGGGCACACCTCCGCGACGCGCTACCTCAAGGCCGCCGGCGGCAAGGACGGCATGAACGTCCCACCCGCCGTGGTCGACGAGGATAGCGAGCTCGGCCGCCGCTACATCGCGGCGACGCAGCTCGCCGGGCGTTACGCCTATGCAGGTCGCGAGTGGGTCGTCGAACGCGTCCGCCAGATCATCGGCGGCAGCGTCACCGAGAGTGTGCACAACCACCACAACTATGCCTGGCGTGAGACCCACGACGGGCGCGATTTGTGGGTGGTGCGCAAGGGCGCGACCCCGGCGTTTCCCGGCCAGAAGGGATTCGTCGGCGGCTCCATGGGCGACGATGCCGTCATCCTCGAAGGCGTCGACAGCCCGGAAGCCAGGGCCTCGCTCTACTCGACCGTCCACGGCGCCGGCCGCCTGTTCGGGCGACGCGAGGCGAAGCGGCGCTTCTCGCGCGCGGAGATGGACCAGTGGCTCAACGAGCGCGGCGTCACCTTGATCGGTGCCGATCTCGACGAGAGCCCGATGGCCTATCGCCGCCTGCCTGACGTGCTGGCGCAGCATGCCGGCACCGTGAAGGTGCTGCACACGCTGCGGCCGTTCGCCGTCGCCATGGCCGGCGAAGGCGAGTTCGATCCGTGGAAGGACTGATGCAAGCAGCGGGCGGGAGGTGATGCCTCCCGCCCGCAACGTCTATGTTTCTTCGTCGCCGCGATGCCGCTCGAACAGGCGCTGCGCCAGCAGCGCATGACCGAGCGTGCCGCCGGCACGGACCGCCGCCGCGATCAACGCCACTTCCGCGACCTCTTCCCGCGTTGCACCGGCTTTCGCCGCCTGCGCCGTATGCACGTCGAGGCAATAGACGCATTGCGTGGTCAGCGCGACCGCGAGCGAGATCAGCTCGCGATATTTCGGCGGGATCAATCCATCCTTGCGTTCGACTGCATGGTTGAAGGCCAGGAACGCGTTGGCCTCGACCGGCGCGAGTGCAACGAATGCCGGAATGGATTTCAGATCGTCGGAGCTTTGATAATCGGCCACATCTCACCTCGTCAGATATTCGCGCATCAGGGCGCGGGCGCGATGCAGGCGCGCCTTCACGGTCTGCCTGGTGGCACCAAGCGCGTCGGCGATTTCGTCGATGGTCATTTCCTTGACGTCGCGCATCAGCGCGACATCGCGGTAGTGCGGCGGCAACGCTTCGAACGCCGCAGCCACGTCGAGCCGCAGATCGGCCTCGGGCCGCAGCAGCAACGCAGCCTCCACCTCGCTCTCATCGACAGCAGGGGCAAGACCCGCCTTGCGTGCCAGCCGCAGACATTCGCGGCGAACCACGCTGAACAGCCACGCCGAGACCGCCAGCAGCGAGCGGATGGTGCCGACATGGCGGAACAGGATCCACAGCGCCTCCTGCGTCGCATCCTCGGCATCCGCCGAGCTACGGCAGGTCGCACGCGCATAGCGGCGGATGTCCGGCTGCGCCGTGGCGAGCAGCGAGGCGATCGCATGGGGATCGCCGAGCCGCGCGGACTCGAACAGCTTTGGCGAGATCGCAGCGGCGCTCACGACACGCCCCCTCGTTTGATCCCCGCCACCGCGCACATCGGGCAATAGCCGACGAGCCCGGTCAGCGCGAAGCCGGCGCCGCCCAGCGCGACCAGCCACGCGGTCGCGCCGGTCGAATAAATCAACGCCGCGGCCACCACCGCTGCACCCACGCCAATCCGCACCACCTGGTGCAGGCCGCCGATATTCTTCCTGTAGAATCCCATCGCATCCTCCGACATGAGCCGAGGCCAACCGCCTCGACCATCAAGAGGGAGCGACGACGCAAAAGGATTAGCGGTCGTGGACAATTTTTTCCGGGTTAGCCTCCGACGGCCTGGTAGGCCAGGCGCTTGAACTCGAAGAAGAACGGATTCCAGAAGCCCATATGGCGCTGGGCCATCAGGACGCCGGCCGTGTTGGCCTCTGGGCAGATCCACCAATGGGTGCCGGCAAGCCCGCCCCACTGGAATTCACCGGTCGAATTCGGCGGGTCGAACGGCGTCGGCGCGAAGGTGACGGCGCCGCCGAGGCCGAAGCCCTTGCCGGGGATCGGGCCGAGATTGGCAAAACGGATGGTCTGCCCCGCAGGCAGTTGGTTCGTCGTCATCTGCCGCAGCGTGTCCGGCTTGAGAAGCGTATCCGATCCTGGCAGCAATGCCCGCACCATCACGAGCATGTCCGGCAGGGTCGAGACCAGGCCGCCGCCACCCGACAACCGCGGGAACGGCCGGCGATAGGCCTGCGGAAACGGCAGGTTATCCGCGCGCGTGAGGCCCGGCTTCATGGGATCGAGCACATCGGCGCCATTGTAGAGCGCGACCAGCCTGCCCTGCTGTGCCTCGGGAACATGGAAGCCCGTGTCGGTCATGCCGAGCGGATCGAGGATACGCGCTTTGAGGAACGCATCGAGCGACTTGCCCGAGACGACCTCCACAACGCGGCCGAGCACGTCGGTGGCAACGGAATATTCCCAGGCCGTGCCGGGATGATAGGAGAGCGGCAGATCAGCCAGCTTGTCGATCATGTCGGAGAGCGGCGTCAGCGGATTGAGCACGCGCGCATCGTTATAGCCTTTGAACAGCACGGTGCCGGGATCGAAGATGCCGTAGCTGAGACCGGAGGTGTGGGTCAGGAGCTGGCGGATCGTGATCGGGCTTTTCGCCGGCTCGACGTCGGCAAGGCTTGCGGCCCCCTGCTTCAAGACCTTGCGATTGCCAAGCTGCGGCAGGACCTTTTCGACAGCGTCATCGAGCCCGATGCGGCCTTCCTCGACCAGCAGCATGATGGAGCAGGTGACGAAGATCTTGGTGTTGGAGAACGCGCGGAAGATATGGTCGGGCCGGAGCGCTGTCTTCGCCTCGCGGTCGGCAAAGCCGACGCATTGCTGGTCGATGACCTCGCGTCCGCGCAGCACGGCCCAGGATGCGCCCGGAATGATCTCCTGATCGACGTAGCGCTGCATCGCCGTCCGCACGGCGGAAAATCGGTCGTCCTGGCGTCCATGTGTTTCCCCCAGATTTTGGTTGGGACGGATATAGCGAATATTCGCGGGAAATGAAGGGCGCCTGGAGGGCGCCTATCCCTCCCTCATGAACGCGGTCACGTACAACCGACGCCGGATCCGCATGCCCTGTCGCTGGTAAAGCGCGATCGCCGAACTGTTATTCGAGAACACGTGCAGGAACGGAATTTCGCCGCGCGCCTCGATCCGTCGCGCCACCGCCGCGAGCAGCGCCTGCGCATAGCCGCGGCCGCGATAATCGGGGTGCACGCAGACCGCCGTCATCTCGACGAATTGTCCCGGCTTCATCCGCTCGCCCGTCATGGCAACCAGCTCTCCGCCGGCGCGGATGCCGAGGAAGGTGCCGAGCTCATGGGTGCGCGCAGCAAACGGCCCGGGCTTGGTCAGCTCGACCAGCGCCGTCATCGCCGGCACGTCGGCCGACCCCAGCGTGACGATCTCGGCATCGCGCAGCGGACTGTCGGCAGGCGAGCCGATCATCTGCTCGCCGGTCTCGGCCAGCACGACCTTGAAGCCCGCGGGCATCTCGACCGGCTCCGGCGTGAACAATGCCGCGACCTGCGTGCCCGACAGCAGATCGCGGAGCGCAGCAAAACTTGCTGCGGACATGTCGGCCATGCCGGCGAACGGCGTCATGTCGACGGGATAGCGCCGCGCGAGCGGGCCACCTTCGGCCAGATGCTTGTGGCTCGTCGTCAGCGCGCTCCAGATCGGATGATCCAGCAGCGCCTCATCGCGGTCGGACACCGGCCTAGTCCTTGTCGAAGCTGACGATGACGGCGGCATTGGCGATCAGGATGGGATCGTTGGCGACCTCCGTCGCCGAGGGAATCTCCAGCCCGCCCTTGACCGCGGTGACCGTCACGGTGCCGTAAGGCAGCTCCTTGGCAACGGCTTCCTTGTCCACGGCTTCCGGGTTGGGCACGCCGATGGTGACGTCGACGAACATGTCGTTCGCGGTCTTGCCGATCATCCGGAAGAAGCCGAGGCTCGAATGCCTGATGGCATCAGACACCGCCCGCTTCGCCGCCTTGGTGGCGTCGCGGCCGTGGACGTCGACGCCCATGCCCATCTCGGTGACACAACGAATGCGAGCCATTTTCTATTCCTGCCAGTGCTGGAGTTCAGAGGGGCTGACCTTCCGCGATCCACGCCTCCGGCACAAGCGCCTTTTCGCGCAGGAAATATGCGTTGCGGTCTTCCTCCTGCGCGTTCACGACTGCGCGAATTCGCAGCAAATCCTTGCGGGCGACAAGGCCCACCACGCGATGGCTGGCACGATCGACCACCGGCAGCCGGCCGAGATCGGAGGCAACCATGAGATCGGCGACCCGCCCCAGCACGTCGTCAGGATGCGCCACCACGACGGAGGTGTCAGAGACGACATCGTCCAACGTCGCCGCCTGATGATCGCCCTCGGTGCGCCAGCGCAGTACGTCGGCGCGGGTGACCATGCCGCTCAGCCGACCGTCGGCAGCGACGACGGGATAGGATTTGTGACGGCGCTGATCTGAAGTGAAGAACGCCACCGCCGCGTCGACCGACATGCCAATCGGCAGCGTGTCGACATCGGTGACCATGACATCGGCTGTGCGCATCAATTCGAACGGATCGATCGCATATTCGCGAGTGATGTGCTGGCCGCGGCGCGCGATCTTCTCGGTCAGGATCGAGCGCTTCAGCAGCAGCACGGTGACCGCATGCGCCGCGCCGGTCGCGGCGAGCAGCGGCAGCAGCATGTCGATATTGCCGGTCAGCTCGATCGCGAACATCACGCCGGTGAGCGGCGAGCGCATGGTTCCGCCCATCATCGCGGCCATCCCCACCAGCGCCCAGAATGATGCGCCGCCGGGCAGCATCAGCCCTTCCATCCACCCGGCCGTACCGCCGAGGATGAGCAATGGCGCCAGCACGCCGCCCGACGTGCCCGAGCTCAGCGCGATCACCCAGATCGCCGATTTCACCAGTAACAACCGGATCGCCTCATCGCGGACCATGTGGCCGGACAGCAGGTCGGAGATCACGTCGTAACCAACGCCGAGCGCGCGGGGGTCGACGAGACCACCGAGCCCGACGACGAGGCCGCCAAGCATCGGCCACCACATCCAATGCACCGGCAGATGGTCGAACAAATCCTCGATCGCGTAGAGCAGCCGCGTCATCAGTCCGGATTGCAAGCCGGCGACGATGCCGACACCGATCGCAGCGATGAGCCCCCACCACGGCAGGTCAGGGTGCTCCGCGAACGGAAATAGCGGTCCCGTCCCGAATAGCAGCGGACGCCATGCCGCCGAGATCACCGCGCCCGTCACCACGGGCAGGAAGCTGCGCGGTTTCCATTCGAACAGCAGCAGCTCGACCGCAAGCAGCACGGCCGCGATAGGCGTGCCGAAGATCGCGGTCATGCCGGCTGCGGCGCCCGCGACCAGCAGCGTCTTGCGCTCGGCCGCGGTGAGATGAAAGCACTGCGCGAAGATCGACCCGATCGCGCCGCCGGTCATGATGATCGGGCCCTCCGCGCCGAACGGCCCACCGCTGCCGATCGACACCGCCGAGGACAGCGGCTTCAGGATCGCGACTTTCGGCTGCATGCGGCTGCCGCCGATCAGGATCGCCTCGATCGCCTCGGGGATACCGTGACCGCGGATCTTCTCCGAACCGAACCGTGCCATCAGCCCGATCACCAGACCGCCGAGCGCGGGCGCCAGGACCATCCAGATGCCGGGATGCGCGTTCGCCAGCGAAACGTTCTCGGTGCTGAAATGCCTGAACCAGACCAGATTGGTCACCAGCGCAATCAGCTTCAGCAGCACCCAGGCGGCCCCTGCCCCGAGGCTGCCGACCACGAGGGCCATGCCGATCAGGACCAGCACGCGGCGGTCGGCGGTGAAATCTCCGGGCTTGCCGCGAGGACGCGGGAGGCCGCCGGTCATGTCGGGGGTCTGGCGCATGGAGTGCTCTTTTCAGGACGGTTCTTCGCGCGCCAGCCATTATATCGTGACACGATATATATCAAGGAATGGCTGGTATTCGTCTGCCCCGCCAGATCGAACATCAGCCCGCCACAGGCCTCAGCCGCGTCGGCCAACCGATCCTGACCAGCGTCTCGTCCGGCCCGTTGAGCGCGAACTCGTACATGCCCCAGGGCTTGTCCGTCGGACCTTCGGGTTCGATCATCTCCCCCGCAAACGCCGTCGCAAGCTCATCGACATCTTCGCGGTAGAGGTATAACCCAAACGGGTTTCGGCCCGGCACCAACCAGCCGTCCACGGCCGCCTGGAGATGAACATCTCCACCGCGTCCGTCACTCATCATGCGGTAGCCATCCGGCCCACCATCGACCTTGAATCCGAGTCGCTCAAAGAATCTTTGGGCGGCATCCAGATCATTGCAGGGCAGGATGGCTGTAAGGCGTTCATTCATACGAGCACCGATTTCAATTGCCCCGCCGCTCCTATTTCTGCCTTGTGCGCAGTTCGTCCACCAGCACGCGCACGTTCTCCGAATAGTCGACCGGGATCACGACCAGATGCACGCCGCCCTCCTTGAAGGCGGCATCGAGCGTCGGGCCAAAGCTGTCGATGCTTTCGATCCGATGCCCCTTCGCCCTGTAAGCTTTCGCGTACTGAACAAAATCCGGATTGCCGAAGGTCATGCCGTAATCGGCGAAATGATCGACCGCCTGCTTCCAGCGGATCATGCCGTAGGCATTGTCCTCCAGCACCAGCACGACGAGGTTGAGCCTAAGGCGGACGGCGGTCTCCATCTCCTGGCTGTTCATCATGAAGCCGCCGTCGCCGGCGACCGCGAGCACGCGGCGATCCGGGTAAAGCATCGCGGCCATCATCGCCGACGGCAGGCCGGCACCCATGGTCGCGAGCGCGTTGTCGAGCAGCAGCGTGTTGGCGACGCGGGTGCGGTAGTTGCGCGCGAACCAGATCTTGTACATGCCGTTGTCGAGCGCGACGATGCCGTTCTCCGGGATCACCTGGCGGACGTCGTGCACGATGCGCTGCGGCGTCGGCGGCCAGCGCGCTTCGGTGGCGCGGTCGGCGATATGCCTGAGGATTTCCTCGCGCAGCGGCAGCAGCGCCGCCGCCTGCGGCAGCTTGCCTTCGAGCCGATCGGCGAGCAGCTCCAGGCTCGGTCCGACGTCGCCGACGACCTCGGCGTCCGGAAAATAGACCTGCTCGACGCTGGCCGAGGTGTAGCTGACGTGAATGACCCTCGGCCCCGACGGCCCCATGATGAAGGGCGGCTTCTCGATGGCGTCGTGACCGATCGCGACGATCAGGTCGGCGGCGTCGATGGCGTCGTGGACATAATCACGCTCCGACAGCGCGGCCGTGCCCATGTAGAGATTGGTGCCGCCGGGCACGGTGCCCTTGCCCATCTGCGTGGTGAAGAACGGAATGCCGGTGCGCCGCACGAAGCTTGCAATGCCATGGGTCGAGCGCGGCCGGCTGGTTGCCGCGCCCATCATCACCAGGGGGCGCTTCGCCGCCAGAATCATCTCGGCGGCGCGGTCGAGCGCGGCACGATGAGCGACCGGGATCTCGATCGGGTGGACCGGGATCACGGGCACGGCCGCCACGTCGTCGCCGGCGATGTCCTCGGGCAGTTCGAGATGCACCGGGCCCGGCCGTTCCTCCATGGCGACGCGAAAGGCGTCGCGCACCACGGTCGGAATACTGGAGGCGCTGACGATCTGCCGGGACAGCTTTGTCAGCGGCTTCATGGTTGCGACCACGTCCACGATCTGGAAGCGCGCCTGCCGGCTGCTCATGATCGGCTTCTGGCCGGTGATCAAGATCATCGGCATCGCGCCGAGATGGGCATAGGCCGCGCCGGTGGACAGGTTGAGCGCGCCGGGGCCGAGTGTCGACAGGCAAACACCGGGCCTGCCGGTCAGCCGGCCATGCGTGGCAGCCATGAAGGCCGCGGCCTGCTCGTGGCGGGTGAGGACCAGCTCGATCCTGGAGGTGCGCAGCGATTCGACGAGATCGAGATTTTCCTCGCCGGGGATACCAAAGATCCGATCGACGCCCTCGTTCTCCAGCGCCGCGACAAACAGGTCCGATCCTTTGACTTTGGGTTCCTGCCCGCTCATGTCGCCTCCGCTTGCTGCTGCGCTCCCGTGTTCCAGGAACGGCCGCATCGTAGCGGTCCGGGGCATATGCACAACTCACAAAGAGGCGCGCAATTGCACGAACATCGGCGTTGCGATGAATCGCGACGTTCCCCTCTCTCGTGTCCCGGACGCGGCGCAGCGCGTAGCGATGCGGCGCAGAGCCGGGACCCAGAGGCCGCGCGGTCGGTGATGCATGGGCCCCAACTCTGCAGCGCACCGCCAAGGGGGCGCTGCGCTGCGTCCGGGGCACGAGAGCGAATATTGCGCACCACTCGCCTCACCCTCGTTGCGCGCGAAAGCGACTCTTTCCACGGATGCAGATCTGGATTGCTTCGTCGCAAGTGCTCCTCGCAATGACGAGCAAGCAGACACACCGCCGCATCCTCGCGGCTCACTTCGCCCGAGCTTTGCTTCATCTCGACACCCTCCGTCAGAGCAACTGGGAGGGAAGTAGACCTGCGATCAGACGGGCTCAAGGCTGGTGCTT
>ERZ1034411.41-NODE-41-length-67778-cov-11.482539_pt1 | contig 67778 bp, 73 predicted proteins | sample MGYA00520583_ERZ1034411 | MGnify/ENA primary metagenome ERZ1034411 (study PRJEB33736, sample SAMEA104288481) | Azolla microphylla | place: Ecuador | collected 1982 | study: EMG produced TPA metagenomics assembly of the PRJEB19522 data set (Is there foul play in the...
CTCTTGGGTGAGCCGGGATGGGCGATACATACGACAAAACCGAATTTCGGTAAAGTGGAATATTTTTGAAAGAATGGATTGACAGCGTTGCCGGGTGTTTTGCCCGACGGGTGACGATGGGGTTCAGGCGGCGGCCTGTGTCCGCGGCCGCCCGTCAGCGAGAGTTCATCGAGAGGGGAAGCAAGGCGATCCAGACAACGCCGCCGCAAGACCTGGATCGCCCTCGCCTTCCGTTCCTCAATCGATTCGAATCCGACGCGACCTGTCACGCGGCCGCGGGGCGGCCGTGCTGAATGCGGTCGAGCAATCGTCGTCGTTCTCACCGTCGAGCAGCGGAGCACCACAGTGCCGGCACATGCGCACCGACATCGACGACGCCTTGCCGCTCGTCATCGCCTGGCGATAGTTCGCCAGGTCGATGACGTTGCGGGGCGACGTTATGTGTTTTTCAACCATGGTTGTTCCTCGCGGCTACGCACTGCTTATCGCAGACAAGTTTCGCGCAAACGTTCAGCCCACCGCTCAAATTTTACCGGAGGAATTGGGGCACCGGGCACCCATCACCGCGCGGCCGCAATCCCGCTCTATTCTGCGACACCAACCACCGTGTCTCTGCGAACGGCGTAAGGTCTCGGTAGGGATCTTCCTTTGAGCATGATCTATTCGGAAAACCGCTGCACACTTTGCGCTACGCGGCCCTTCGGGTCCGGTTCATGCTCCTACAGCCACTTCTTGAACTTGAAGATCCAGTACGGGACGATGGCGGCGATCAGCATCATCACCAGCGCCATCGGGTAGCCGTGCACCCATTCGAGTTCCGGCATCATTTTGAAGTTCATGCCGTAGATCGAGGCGATCAGCGTCGGCGGCATCAGGACGACGGCCATGACCGAGAACAGCTTGATGATGTTGTTCTGCTCGAGATTGACGACGCCGAGCATGGCGTCGAGCACGAAGGTGATCTTGCTGGAGAGATAGGAGGCGTGGTCGGTCAGGGAGGCCACGTCACGCTGCATGGTCTTGAGCTGCTCGCGCATGTCCTTCGACCATTTCACGCCCTCCACCACCGCGGACAGGAACGTCACGACGCGGCCGATCGAGACCAGGCTCTCGCGGACCTTGGAGGTCAGGTCGCCCTTGCGGCCGATCGAGATCAGGATCTGGGAATATTGCTTGGCGTGGCCGTGGCGCTCGCTCTCCGGCTCGAAGATGTCGTGGCTGACCTGGTCGATCTCGGCGCCGCAACGCTCCAGGATGTCGGCGCAGCGGTCGATCACGGCGTCCAGCAGCTCCATCAGCACCATCTCGCCGGTGACGGACGGCGTGCAGGAGCGGGCGAGCTTGGCCTCGACCAGGGCGAACGGCTTCGGCAGGTCGTAGCGCACCGTCACCAGGCGGTGGTCGCCGAGGATGAAGGTCACCGCCGTGGTCCTGGGCATGTCGGTATCGGAGTGGCACATCAGCGTCGCAGTCATGTAGCGCGCGCTGTTCTCGATATAGAGCCGGCTGGAGATCTCGATCTCCTGCATGTCTTCCCGGGTCGGGATGGCGATACCGGCGAGCCGCTCCACCGCCTTGTCCTCCGCCGCACTGGGATTGACGAGATCGATCCAGACCGCGTTTTCCGGCAATGCCGAGAGATCCTCGACCACGACCTTCTTCAGGGCGGACTCGGAGGGAACAAACACCGAAAACATCTACGACTCCGGAGGACCTGCGACAGAATGACAGCCGTTAGCGCGATTCTGACATGTTGACGATGACAACCGCATTAACGAAGCGTTGGCATTTATGGCGGCGCCATGGCTCAACTGTGGCACGGAATCGACAGTTCGGTTCCACCGGCCCCAAAAACTTCACTTCGCCGCAAAATTTGCGGCAGAAAAGCCACAGGTAAGCTCTCGCAGCGCGGGAAAAGGCCTTCAGTGCTGGAATTGTGGCAGATTTCAACGATAATGGGATTAACGGAGTCGAGGAACTTGGGCGTTAAGCTCAGGCCTTCCGCACGGTATTGTTTTGATTGGAACCAAACCATGTCGTCGCTGAAAGTTAAGTTTGGGATTTTGGCCGCTGGCCTGATGCTGTCGGGCTGCATGCAGGCCACGCATTTCGAGGCGACCGACACCAAGGCCTTCAAGCCGAAGGACAAGGAACTGCTCGCCAAGGTCCGGTACGAGAACACCCCGGTTGCGGAGCCGTTCCGCCGCGCCATCGTCGACTATCACCGCAAGGAGTCGCCGGGCTCGATCGTGGTCGATTCCGACAATCACTATCTCTACTACGTCATGGATGGCGGCAAGGCGATCCGTTACGGCATCACCGTCGGCGAAGAGGCCATGGCCTGGTCGGGCATCGCCAAGGTGGGCAGCAAGACCGAGTGGCCGGCCTGGCACCCCACCCCCGGCGAGATCTCCCGCCTGGGCGTGCCGACCTATGTCGCCCCCGGCCCGGACAATCCGATGGGCTCTCGCGCGATCTACCTCTATTCGGGCGGCAAGGACACGCTGTTCCGCATCCACGGCACCAACCAGCCGGAATATATCGGCGCCTCGATCTCGTCGGGCTGCATCCGGTTGACCAACGAGGACGCGATCGACCTCTATGACCGCGTCAAGCTCGGCACGATCGTGGTGGTGCTCGAGCCCAAGCACGGCGACTCCCCCTACAATTCGCGACTGGCGCTCGGCAACAGCCAGACCGGCCAGGCGGGCAGCTACTGATCGCCTTCAACCTCTGAACATTCAAAAGCGCCGGTTTCACCGGCGCTTTTTTGTTGCCGGCTTGTGCGGCTGGGACTTGCTGCCCTCGGTCGCCGGCTTCTCCGCGGGCGCGGGGGCCTTCTTCGTCTCCTCGTCAGCGCCTTCCCTGGTCTCGGGCTTGGCCGCGACCTCGCGCGGCGGCGCCTCCTCGGGCCGTTCCGCCGGCAGCAGCGGGGCGATTTGCGGCAGCGGATCCCAGACATTCCACTGGCAGATCCGGTAGTCGTTGCGCCGCTGCGCCAGGTCGAGATGGATATGGTCCTCGTGGTACCAGTCCGAGCCAGGGCCGAGCACGGTGGAAAACCGCGTGCAAACCGAATGCAGCACGCGCTCGCGCACCTCGCGCGGCATGGTGCGGTCGGTCAGGCCGATCGACTGCCCGTTGGCGAGCTTGATGCCGCGAACGTCAAGCGCGTTGGCCTTGCCATGCTCGGACAGCAGCGCGCCGGCGACGCGGTTGCGGCCGCGGCATTCGAAGCTGTCAAAATTATCGAGCTCGCCAATGGTCGTGCCGAGGCTGGTGGCCAGCGGCACCATATCCTTGCGCAGCCAGTCGGCGATCGCGGAGGCCATGGTGCAGCGGAGGATCGCCGCCGGCTTGACCGTCACCTTGCGCTTGTCCGGCAGCACCACGGCCTCCAGCCGCACCAGGTCCTCGCCGCCGCAAGCGCCGGGGCCGCGGATATCCGGAATCGAGGGCGCGATCGCGATCTCCTCGGTCAGCGCCAGACGGCAGGCCGAGACCGGCTTCTGTGGTGAGGCGGCCTCGGCAGGCTTGTCGGCACCAGGCTTGTCGGGAGCCGGCTTTCCCTCCGCCTCGGGCGGAGCCTCGACCGGCGCCTTGCCCGGCACCTTGGGAGCGGCGTCGGGCCGCGGTCTCGGCAGCGGAATCCTGGCGGTATGAGTGGCCGCACGCGGCCGTGGCGTACCAAGACCGAAGATGTCGAGGGGCGCAGGATATTTCCGCGCCTCGGCCCTCTCGGCGAGCAGGAGCGACAGCCCGAGCGCAGCGGTAACCATTGCCGCGCCAGCGGACATATAGCCGCGACAAGACCATTTGCGGCGAAAGTCCGGCACGCTAAAAGTCATGGCAATCTTTGGCCCAACGCTGAGAGCGACAACGCGCCCAGCGACTTCTCGGAGGAACGTCGGAATGCTTGGTTTGATGCAAGATTGGCCCCTGCTCTGCCACCGGATCATCGAACACGCCGCCAAGATTCATGGCAAGCAGGAGGTGGTCACACGCTCGGTCGAGGGACCGATCCATCGCACCACTTACGCCGAGATCCACAAGCGCGCGCTCAAGGTCTCGCAGATGCTGGAAGGCGACGGCATCAAGCTCGGCGACCGTGTCGCAACGATCGCCTGGAACACCTGGCGCCATCTCGAAGTGTGGTACGGCATCATGGGGATCGGCGCCATCTGCCATACCGTCAATCCTCGCCTTTTCCCCGAGCAGATCGCCTGGATCATCAACCATGCGCAAGACCGCATCGTGATGACCGATCTCACCTTCGTTCCGATCCTGGAGAAGATCGCCGACAAGCTGCCGAGCGTGGAGCGCTACATCGTGCTCACCGACAAGGCGCATATGCCGCAGACCACGCTGAAGAACGTGATCGCCTACGAGGACTGGATTGCGCAGGCCGACGGCAAATTCAAATGGAAGGACTTTGACGAGAACACGGCGGCCGCGATGTGCTACACGTCCGGCACGACGGGCGACCCGAAAGGTGTGCTGTATTCGCATCGCTCCAACGTGCTGCACGCGTTGATGGCCAACAATGTCGACGCGCTCGGCACGAGTGCGTCCGAGACAATGCTGCCGGTGGTTCCGCTGTTCCATGCCAACAGCTGGGGCATCGCCTTCTCCGCGCCGTCGCAAGGCACCAAGCTAGTCATGCCCGGCGCCAAGCTCGACGGCGCCTCGGTCTACGAGCTGCTCTCGACCGAGAAGGTGACGCACACCGCCGGCGTGCCCACGGTGTGGCTGATGCTGCTGCAGCACATGGCCGCCAATAACCTCAAGCTGCCGGACCTGAAGATGGTGATCTGCGGCGGCTCGGCGATGCCGCGCTCGATGATCAAGGCGTTCCTCGACATGGGCTCGAACGTGCGTCACGCCTGGGGCATGACCGAGATGAGCCCGATCGGCAGCGTCGCGGCGCTGAAGCCGCCGTTCCAGAATGCGACCGGCGATGCCCGGCTCGACGTGCTGCAGATGCAGGGCTATGCGCCCTTCGCGGTCGAGATGAAGATCACCGACGATGCCGGCAAGGAGCTGCCCTGGGACGGCAAGACTTTCGGCCGCCTCAAGGTCTCCGGCCCCGCCGTCGCCAAGGCCTATTACCGCGTCGACACCAACATCCTCGACGAGGACGGCTTCTTCGATACCGGCGACGTCTCGACCATCGACGAGGACGGCTACATGCGGATCACCGACCGCTCCAAGGACGTGATCAAGTCCGGCGGCGAGTGGATCTCCTCGATCGACCTCGAGAACCTCGCGGTCGGCCATCCGGCCGTGGCAGAAGCCGCCGTGATCGGCGTATTCCACCCCAAATGGGACGAACGGCCGCTTCTGATCGTGCAGCTCAAGCAGGGCCAGCAGGCCACGCGCGAGGAGATCCTGGCTTACATGGACGGCAAGATCGCCAAATGGTGGATGCCCGACGACATCGCCTTCGTCGACGGCATCCCGCACACGGCGACCGGCAAGATCCTCAAGACAGCGCTGCGCGACCAGTTCAAGGATTATCGCTTCCCGAACGCGGCGGCGTAGCAACCGCCAAGGCGCTAAGACAAGCCGGCCCCGTACCCTCGTGCGGGGCCGTTTTCGTTGCCGGCAACGCGACGAAAGGCGAATTGGAGCCGATGGCGCCCCTCCGTAAGTTCGCGCCGCGCGTCAGACGAATAATCGAAGATATGAGGAACGCTCGATATGAAATTAGGTCCGAGACGAACCATGCTCTCGCTGCTCGCCGCATCGGTCGCGGCCACCGCAGCGCATGCCGCCGATAACAAAGTGGTGATCGGGGACATCGACGACATGTCGGGCCTCTACGCCGACGTGATCGGCCCCGGCGGCGTCGAAGCCGCCAAGATGGCGATCGAGGATTTCGGCGGCACCGTGCTCGGCAACAAGATCGAGTTCATGGTCACCGATCACCAGAACAAGCCGGACGTCGGGGCGCAAAAATTCCGCGAATGGGCCGACCGCGACGGCGTCACCATGATCCTTGGCGGATCGAACACCGGCGTCAGCCTGGCGATGAACAATGTCGCCAAGGAGAAGAAGATTCCCTTCATCGCGATCGGCGCCGCCGGCGCCTCGCTGACCGGCAAGGACTGCACGCCCTATACCGTCCATTACGTGTACGACACCACGGCGCTCGGCAACGGCACGGCCAAGACTATGGTGAGCCAGGGCGGCAAGTCCTGGTTCTTCCTCACCGCCGACTATGCCTTCGGCACGCAGTTGCAGGAATCCGCCTCACACGTCGTAGAAGCCAACGGCGGCAAGGTAATCGGCGCCGTGCGCGTTCCGCTGTCGACCTCCGATTTCTCCAGCTACCTGCTGCAAGCCCAGAACTCCGGCGCCCAGGTGCTTGGACTGGCCAATGCCGGCAACGACTTCACCAACTCGATCAAGGCCGCCGACGAGTTCGGCATCGGCAAGACGATGAAGCCCGCTGCCTTGCTCGCCTTCATCAGCGACATCCACAGCCTGGGGCTGAAGACCGCGCAGGGCCTCTATCTCACCACCGGCTGGTACTGGGACCTGAACGACAAGACCCGCGCCTTCGCCAAGCGCTACTACGAGAAGACCAAGCGCGAGCCCACCATGAACCAGGCCGGTTACTATTCGGCCACGATGACCTACCTCAACGCGGTCAAGACGGCCGGCACGACCAACGCCGACAAGGTGATGGCCGAGCTCAAGAAGATGAAGATCGACGACATGTTCACCAGCAACGGCAAGATCCGCGCCGACGGCCTGATGGAGCATGAGATGTACATCATGCAGGTGAAGAAGCCGGACGAGTCGAAATATCCGTGGGATTATTACAAGCTGGTCCAGACCATGTCCGGCGAGGAGGCCTTCGGCAAGCTGTCGGACTCGGCCTGCCCGCTGGTCACGCACTAAAAGCGCGGTCCAGATCGAGCGGCGCGAGAGGCGCAGTCGCTGACGCGCCTCTCTTTGCCCTCCGGCTCGGGTCAGCCGGGGGTTCGACGCAATGCGGCCGCCTCCGGCGGCCGCATACGGGTCCAGAACGGGGATAAACCGCTTCACAGCCCCGCGGAAAATGCGCTAGGTCAGCTTGCTCCCGCCGCCTTTGCCCACGACGGCGACCTAGATCGGTGATGATACAGCATGGCCCGCAGGTTTTCCGCTCCCTATCAGTCGGAGCCCGTGTCCAGCCTCGCGAGCTGGGCACGCAATCTGGCCGTGTTCGCCGTGGTCGCGGTGCTGGTCTCCATCATCATCGTCCGCTTCGACTTCCTGGAGCCGAAGCCGGCGCTTGCGACCTTCTTCGGCGGCCTTGCGATATCAGGCCTCTCGATCCTGCTCGGGCTCGCCGGCTTTGCCGCGATCTGGCAGAACGGCTCGCGCGGCATGGCGCGCATCCTGCTCGCCTTCCTGATCGACGGGGCGATCCTCGCCTATCCCGCCTATCTGGCCTTGCAATATCGCAAGCTGCCGGCGATCCACGACATCACCACCGACCCGATCGATCCACCGCGTTTCGAGGCGCTGGCGCGCCTGCGCACCGGCGAGGGCACCAACACCGCGGTCTATGCCGGCCTCTATTCGGCCGAGCAGCAGCGCCATTTCTATCCTGATATCGAGCCGGTCGAGCTCGAGATTTCGGTCGACCGTGCCTATGCGATCGCGCTGCAGCTCGTCAACAAGCGCAAATGGATCGTCATCGACGAGCGCGCGCCGCAGCCGCCGCGCCGCATCGGCCGCATCGAGGCGGTGGCGCGCACGCCGATCATGGGATTCCGCGAGGACGTCTCGATGAGGTTCGTGGCGGACGGCGACGATTCCCGCGTCGATATCCGCTCGGCCTCGCGCAATTTCGACAGCGATCTCGGCAGCAACGCCGCGCGGGTCAAGAAATTCATCGACGATCTCAACACCGCCGCCGATGCCGATGCGCTCAAGCCGGTGAAGAAGACGCCCGTGACGCCGCCGAAGGCGCCGGCGAAGACGGTGAAGAAGTAAGAATGGCGAATGGAGAGTAGCGAATAGCGAATGGAAGGCCGCCTATTCGCCACTCCCCATTCGCTCTTCGCCCTCAAGCCATCCGATACGTCCCGCCGATCACGGGATCACCATCCGTCGCCACCACGCCGCGGGCGACGAGGTCCTCCAGATGCGCCAGCACGGAATAGCCGGCGGCCGTGGTCAGACGCGGATCGATGCCGATATAGATCGCGCGCACCATGGTCGGGATGTCGGTCTCGCCCTTGGCGAGGCGGTGCAGGATCGAGGCCTCGCGCGCCTTGCGATGGCGGATCAGGAAGCGGACGAAACGCTGGCCTTCCGGAATCTCGGGGCCGTGGCCGGAGAAATAGAGATCCTCCTCGCGGGCAGCTAACCGGTCGAGCGAGTCCATGTAGTCGATCATCGAGCCATCGGGCGGCGCCACGATCGAGGTCGACCAGCCCATCACGTGATCGCCGACGAAGTTGAACTTTCGCTCCGGCCAGGCAAAGGCCAGATGATTGGCGGTGTGCCCCGGCGTCGCGACAGCCTCGAGCCGCCAGCCGTCGCCCTCGACGACGTCGCCATGGGCGATCGTGATGTCGGGCACGAAGTCGCGATCGGAGCCGGATTCCGGATTGTGCTTCTCGCTCTCGAAGCGCGGACGCGAGGCGCGGTGCGGCCCCTCGGCGTAAACAGGCGCGCCGGTCGCCTGCTTGATCCGCGGCGTGTTCGGCGAGTGGTCGCGATGGGTGTGGGTGACGAAGATGTGGCTCACCGTCTCACCGCGAACGGCATCGAGCAGCGCCGCAGCGTGCGCCTCATCGTCCGGACCGGGATCGATGATCGCGACATTGCCCTTGCCGACGATGTAGCTGACCGTGCCGGTGAAGGTGAACGGGCTCGGATTGTTGCAGAGCACCCGCCGCACGCCCGGGCGGACTTCCTCGACGATGCCGGGCTTCAGCGGAAAGTTGCGGTTGAACGGGACGTCGTCGTTGTCGGACATGGCTTGCTCAACCCTTGCTGACTTCGTCATGCCCGGCCTTGTGCCGGGCATCCACGTTCTTCGCGTGGTTTAAGACGTGGATGGCCGGGACAAGCCCGGCCATGACGCAGTTGGAGAGTTCTCGTGTCTCACCCGGTCACCGCCAGGCTCAGAAGAACGCCTGAATGCCCGTGATGGCGCGGCCCAGGATCAGGGCGTGGACGTCGTGGGTACCCTCGTAGGTGTTGACCGTCTCAAGGTTATGGACGTGGCGCATCACGTGGAATTCGGCCGAGATGCCGTTGCCGCCGTGCATGTCGCGGGCAACGCGGGCGATGTCGAGGGCCTTGCCGCAATTGTTGCGCTTCATGATCGAGATCATCTCGGGCGCGAACTTGCCCTCGTCCATCAGGCGGCCGACGCGAAGCGAGCCCTGCAGGCCGAGCGCGATCTCGGTCTCCATGTCGGCGAGCTTCTTCTGCACCAGCTGGGTCGCCGCGAGCGGCTTGCCGAACTGCTTGCGGTCGAGCGTGTACTGGCGGGCGCGATGCATGCAGTCCTCGGCGGCGCCGATCGCACCCCAGGAGATGCCGTAGCGGGCACGGTTGAGGCAGCCGAACGGACCCTTGAGGCCGGAGACGTTGGGCAGCAGCGCGCTTTCGGGCACCACGACGCCATCCATCACGACCTCGCCGGTGATCGAGGCGCGCAGCGAGAGCTTGCTGCCGATCTTCGGCGCGGACAGGCCCTTCATGCCCTTCTCCAGCACGAAACCGCGGATCTCATTGTTGTGCTCGGCCGACTTGGCCCAGATCACGAACACGTCCGCGATCGGCGCGTTCGAGATCCACATCTTGCTGCCGGTCAGGCGATAGCCGTCGGAAACCTTCTCGGCGCGGGTCTTCATGCCGGCGGGATCGGAGCCGGCGTCGGGCTCGGTCAGGCCGAAGCAGCCGACCCACTCGCCGCTGGCGAGCTTGGGCAGGTACTTCTTGCGCTGGTTCTCGTCGCCATAGGCGTAGATCGGGTACATCACCAGCGAGGACTGCACCGAGTTCATCGAGCGATAGCCGGAATCGACCCGCTCGATCTCGCGCGCGACGAGGCCATAAGCCACGTAGCTCGCATTGGCGCAGCCATATTCCTCGGGCAGCGTGATGCCGATCAGGCCGAGCTCGCCCATTTCGTTGAAGATCTCGCGGTCGGTCTTCTCTTCGAGATAGGCCTTGGTGACGCGCGGCAGCAGCTTGTCCTGGGCGTAGGCACGGGCGGTGTCGCGCACCATGCGCTCGTCTTCGGTCAGCTGCTCGTCGAGCAGGAACGGATCGTCCCACTGGAAGGAAGCCGCAGCCGGCTTGTCCTTGGTCTGAGGGCGCACGCTCATGAAACGTCCTTTCGCGTCTGGTTCCGTCGAAAATTGCCCGACAAATTAAAGCGCCGCGGCAACAAGTGCAATTGCATCGTGGTTTCGGTCATTCCGGGACGATGCGAAGCGTCGAACCCGGAATGACGCTGCGTGTCAGCTTTCGAGCTGCTCGTTGGCGACGATCTCGATGCCGAAGCCCGACAGGCCTTTGTAGTCGTGCACCGAGGAGGTGAGATGGCGGATCGAGGTGACGCCGAGGTCGCGCAGGATCTGCGCGCCGACACCGACCTCGCGCCACTGGCGGTTGCGGTCGGCCTCGGTCTGCGTCTCGTCCGGCAGCGCCGCCACGGGGACACCGGCCGCGCCGTCGCGCAAGTACACCAGTACGCCACGGCCTGACTTCTTGAAGTGCTCGAGCACGGCGGCCATGCGCTTGTGGCCGGTGAAGATGTCCTTGACGATGTTCGGCTTGTGGAAGCGCGTCAGCACGTTCCTGCCGTCGCCGACGCCGTTATACACGAACGCGACGTGGGCGATGGAATCGAACGGCGAGCGGTAGGCATAGCCCTGCAGCGGTCCGATCGGGCTTTCGGTGACGAAGGTGGAGACCCGCTCGATCAGCTTCTCGCGCGCCTGGCGGTAGGCGATCATGTCCGCGATGGTGACGTGCTTCAGCTTGTGCCGGATCGCGAACTGCGCGACCTGCTCGCCCTTCATCACGCTGCCGTCGTCGTTCATCAGCTCGCTGATGACGCCGACCGGCGGCAGGCCGGAGAGCTTGCAGAGGTCGACGGCGGCTTCGGTATGGCCGGAGCGCAGGAGCACGCCGCCGTCCTTGGCGATCAGCGGGAAGATGTGCCCGGGCCGGGCGAAATCATTGGCCCCGACATTCGGATTGGCCAGCGCGCGGCAGCAGGAGGCGCGCTCATCCGCCGAGATGCCGGTGCCACCGTCGGGCTTGTAGTCGATCGACACCGTGAAGGCGGTGGTGTGCGCGGAATCGTTATGGGCCACCATCGGATCAAGCCGCAGGCGGCGCGCGTCCTCGGTGGTCACCGGCGCGCAGACGATGCCGGAGGTGTGACGGATGATGAAGGCCATCTTCTCGGCGGTGCAGAGCGAGGCGGCGACGATCAGATCGCCCTCGCCCTCGCGGTCGTCGTCGTCGGTGACGACCACGAGTTCACCCCGGGCAAAGGCCTGCAAGACTTCCTGGACGCTATCGGGCATATCCCCAATCTCTATCGGTTATGGGCGGGAGGCTTAGCCGGACTTGGGCCGGGGCGCTAGTGTCCTGGACGCAACCGCATATTCCGGGCGGCGGGCCGTCGGAGCCAGCTTGCACCGATATACCAGGCATATAGGCGCAGATCGCCGCGGAAGAAGGCGGCCGGCCTCCTCAGGGCAACACTTCGCGGCGCTCGCCGAGCCGCTGATCGATTTCGGCGCGCTTGTCGGCGAGAAGGCCGGCCTGGGCCGCCTCGATCACCGTGAACAGCTCGTGGGCATCGCTGAGCCGGGTCACGGTGACATAGCTGGCGCCGGCCTCGTAGAGCGCACCGACGTCGGCGAGGAGATCGGCGGTGGCGACGATCAGGGCGGTCGGATTGAGCGCGCGGACGTGGCGGACCAGCTTTTCGTTGGTGGCGCCCTTGAGCAGCGAATCCGGCACGCTGAGGATGATCATCTCGGACTTGCCGACACCGGCATGGAGCAGCGTGTCGACATTGCTGATGTCGCCATAGATCACGTGCAGGCCGCGCGAAAGCAGGGTCTGGTACACATTGGGGTTGAAGTCGACCACCGTGATCTGCTCCAGCAGCACCGGCGTCTGCCGCTCGATCTCGGCCAAGAGCGCGCTCGCCGCACGGAAAAAGCCCAGGATGACGATGCGGCGGGCCTCGCCATGGCCGCCCTCGTGCCCCTCCTCGCCGTGACCATTGCCGTGGTCGAGGTCGCGCAGGCCGATCCGCTTCAGGGGGCCGATCGCCCAGCGGGTGATCTCATCGCTGCGGCTCATCGCGAAGGTCGAGAGCACCGCGAGCACCACGAAGGCGAAGGAGGCGGCGTTCGCCGTCTGGGCTGCGATATGGTGATCGTTGACGCCGGTCTGGATCACCACCAGCGAGAATTCCGAGATCTGCGCGAGGTTCAGCGCCGGCAACAGGCTGGCGCGCAGGCCCTGCTTCATCAGATAGAGCGGCGTAAAGGTGGTGACGAGGCGGCTGACCACGGTGAAGGCCGCGATCATCAGCGCCAGCCCGATCACCGACAGGCCGGGGACGGGAATCGTCATGCCGAGCGCGACGAAGAACAGCGTGATGAAGAAGTCGCGGAGCGTCGTGACCTTGGCGGTGACGTCGAGCGCGTAGGGAAAGGTCGAGAGCGAGACGCCGGCGATCAGCGCACCCATCTCGCGCGACAGCGACAGCCGTTCGGCGGTTTCGGCCACGAGAAAGCACCAGGCCAGCGCGCCCAGCAGGATCAGCTCCGGGCGGCGGGCGATCTGGTGGAACAGGCGCGGCAGCACGTAGCGGCTGACCAGCAGCGCGGCGGCGACCAGCACCGCGACGCGGCCGATCGAGAGCAGGATGACGCTGGCCTGCAGATTGGCAAGGCTCGGCTGCACCGCCAGGAACAAGATGGCGAAGATGTCCTGCAGCACCAAGACGCCGAGCGTGATGCGGCCCGGCAGCGTGTCCAGCTCGCGCTTCTCGTAGAGCACCTTGACGATGATGACGGTACTCGACAGCGCGCAGGCAACGCAGAGATAGACCGCATCGAAATGCCCGCCGCCGAGCGACAGGCCGATGCCGACGAAGAACGCTACGCCGAGCAGGCAGCCGCCGAGCAGCTGGCCGCCCGCCGCGAACAGGATCACCTTTCCCGCCCGCACGATCTTCTTCAGGTCGATCTCGAGGCCAATCATGAACAGCATGAAGATCAGGCCAAGCTCGGAGATGACGCCGATCGATTCCTGCGAATGGACCCAGCCGGCGCCGAATGGACCTATGCAAAAGCCGGCGATAAGATAGGCCAGGATCAGCGGTTGCCGGGAGAAATGGGCGAGCAAGCCCAGCATCCAGGCAAACAGAATACAGAGAGTGATGTCGCGAATGAGCTCGTGCATACCAAATTGGTCCGTTTTGCCGCACCCTAGAGACGGGTTGCGGCGCGGCAAGCGAGCAATTCGTCACATGCAGAAAGGGCTGCTCGCAGCAATGCTGCTATGCCCCCTCGCCTTTGCCGTGCCCGCGGCCGCTCAATCCAAGGTCAATATTGAACAGAACTTTGCCGATTCCCTCACCACAATGCCAAAGGGGGAACTCCAGGTCTCCGGCGGGTTCTACGTGCCCGCTTACTCCAGCGTGGCCATGAGCCAGGGCAAGCTGCGCGTCGACTTCTCGGTGACCTTGAGTGTTCACAACGCCTCCGAAACCCAGCCGCTGGTGATCAAACGCATCGCCTATTTCGACACCGCAGGCAAGCAGGTCGAGTCCTACCTGAAAGGCCAGGTGGCGCTGAAGCCGCTGGCCACCGTCTCGATCTTCATTCCGACCGACGACGTGCGCGGCGGGACAGGGGCCAACTTCCTGGTCGACTGGGCCGCGACAGGCGAGATCGCCGAGCCCGTGGTCGAGGCCCTCATGGTTGGCGGCGTCGCCAATGCGCATTACGCTTTCATCAGCCAGGGCCGTCCGACCAGAACGGCCACAATGAAGTAAGGCCGTCCAGCCCGGACGGTCGGCAAGACACGAGAAACAAGGCTGGCCGGTGCAACGCCGGCCGCTCAACAAGAACAAAACGAGGAACGCTCCCATGACGTCCAGCTTCGAATTCGCGCCCCTGTTTCCGGCAGGGCTGCCGGCCCCCTCTGCGCGCTGGACGGGCCTTGCCAAATACAGCTTCGTGGGCGGCAACAACGATTCCGAACAGGTGCCGCTCGACGAGCTGATTGAGGCGACCAACGCGGTGCTGCGGCGCGAGGGCCGCTCGCTCGCGACTTACGGGCTGGCGCATGGCCCGCAGGGCTACCTGCCCTTGCGCGAATTCCTGGTGACCAAACTCAAGCGCGACGCCGGCATCAGCTGCACCGTCGACGATCTCCTGATCGTCTCCGGCTCGCTCCAGGCGCTCGACCTGGTCAACGCCACGCTGCTGACGCGCGGCGACACCGTGATCTTCGAGCAGGACAGCTATCAGGGCTCGCTGACCCGCCTGGCGCGGCTCGGCGTCAACGTGGTGGGCGTCCCGCTCGACAAGGACGGCATGCGCATGGACGTGCTGGCGACGACGCTGGCCGACCTCAAGAGCCGCGGAATCCGTCCCAAATACATCTACACCATCCCGACCGTGCAGAATCCGACCGGCAGCATCATGCCGGAGAGCCGCCGCGCCGAGCTGGTGCGGCTCGCGACCGAATACGGCGTGCCCATCTTCGAGGACGATTGCTATGCAGACCTCGTCTGGTCGGGGCAGCGGCCGCCGGCGATCTACGCCATGAGCCCGAGCGGCGGCGTGATCCATATCGGCTCGTTCTCCAAATCGATCGCGCCGGCCTTGCGCGTCGGCTTCATCGTGGCGCCCTGGGAGGTGATGTCGCGGATGCTGGCGCTGAAGACGGATGCGGGCTCCGGCGCGCTGGAGCAGATGGTGCTCGCAGCTTATTGCAAGCCGCATTTCGCAAGCCACGTGCCGGCGCTGACCAAGGCGCTGCGCACCAAGCTCGACACGCTGATGGAGGCGCTGAACGAGCAGTTCGGGACGGCGGCGGAATTCGAGGAGCCGAAGGGCGGCATCTTCCTCTGGGTCAAGTTGCCCGATCAGGTCGACACGCTGAAACTGTATCAGGCCGCGCTCGCCGCGGGTGTCTCCATCAATCCTGGGCCGGAATGGTCGACCGACAAGAGCCATTCCGCCTCGCGCCTGCGGCTGTGCTTTGCGAGTCCGACGCATCAGCAAATCCGCGAGGGCGTCGCGGTGCTGGCCGAGGTCTGCCGCAAGGAGTTCGGCGTGCCCGCTCGCAGCGCCAATGTGGAGAAGCGGGCCTGAGGCCACGGCCTCACGCCTCGACGTGAAACTCCACGTTGACCTGTCCGCTTCCGGAAGACGGAAAGTAGTCGCAAAGCTGCTCGGCGGCGCCGCGATAGTCGTACCAGCCGAGCGCGGCGAACAGCATGATGGTGTCGGCCATGCCGCCTTCGCCGTTGCACTTGGTGGCGTAGTCCGGAAGCATGTCGAGGAATTCGCGGTAGCGGCGGCTCTGCCACAGCTCGAGCACGCGCAGATCGACCTGGCGGTTGAATTCGCTGGCGACCGACGTCCACGCCTCGGGGCCCAGCTTCTTGTTCGGCCAGAGCCGGTGCGAGAGCGAACCGCTGGCGAGGACCGCGACCCGCTCACCGGATTCCTCGATCGCGCGGCGGGTCGCTTCGCCGAGGATCCGGCTCTCCTCGAACGAGGTGAACAGCGGCGAAGCAATCGAGACGACCTTCGCAAAACCGTCGGGGTTCATGTAGTGCATCGGCACGATGGTGCCGTATTCGAGCCCGAGGCTCGTCACCTGATGCGCAATCACGTTCAGGCCCGCCTCGCCGGCCCTGCCAGCGATGGCCTCCGCCAGTTTCGTATCACCCGGCAGATCGTAGCGCAGATCCTGGATCATCTGCGGCGCCTCGTGGCTCGTGAACGAGCCGCGATGCCGCGCATTGGCATTGATGTGGTAGCCGAAATTGGAGAGCCAGTGGGTGTCGAACACCACGAAGCAGGTGACACCGCGCTCTCTTGCCCGCCGGCCGAGCTCCCGCAAGGAGCTGACTGCCGGCTCGCGCGCATCGCGTAACGGGCTGCCGGGTTGCTCCGACAGCATCAATGATGGAACGTGGGTGACCTTGGCGGCGAGGACGAGCTGCCCCATGGCGGTCACCTCGGAATGTCAGGCCGCCTGGGGCTGGCTGCCATGGATCGCGGAGGCGAGCCGCAGCAGAAGCACGATCGAGACGTTGCCCTTGCCGGCCTCGATCTGGGCGATATAGCGCTCGGAAATCCCGGAACGGCGGGCCAGCTCGCGGCGCGACAGGTCACAGCGCATGCGCGAGGACCGCAGGCGATCACCCAGCTCGCTCAGAAACTCGGTCTCGGAATACGGCGGCACGGCACAGCTCCCCGGCAGCACTTCGCCCGCAAAATCCATGACTTGATTCAGCATTGCTCTATCCAGGTTCGCCTTCGGGAAGCGCCATCCTACGCCGGAAAAGGCCGCCCTCATTGACGCGGATCAAATTCGCGAGCGATCGGGGGGCGGCCATGGACGGAAGCGGACGGGATGCTACACTTGGAAGTATTCTTGGAATTCTTCGAGGCGGGGCTCCTTCAGGACATGACGCGTGGTTTGAGCCGCTGGATCGCGGCTGCGATGCTGTGGGCGGCGATGGCCCCCAGAGCAGGTGCCGAGACGCTGGCCGCGACGGTCGAGCAATGGGGCCTGCTCGGCTCATGGGCGGTCGACTGCGCTGCCCGACCCGACCGCGACAAGGGCGCGCTCCTGACCTACGAGATCCGGAAGGACGGCCGGGTGATGTACCGGCGTAACTTCGGCGACGCCAAGGACGAGAACGAAGTGGTGTCGGCCACGGTCAACGCCGAGGGCCTGCTCAATGTCATGGTGTACTTCCCCTCACTGCGCCAGGCGCGCGAGTTCGGGCTGCTGCTGGTGAAGGACGGCAGCCTGCGCGCGATCTACAATCGCAGCGAGCGCGGCGAGTACACGATCAAGGACGGCAAGTACGTCGCGACGGGCGCACCGACGCCCGTACAACAGCGTTGCGATTAACCACCTGAACAGCCGTTCAGAATTCTCCTGCAATTCCTCCGGAACGTTCCTGCGAATGCGCGGTTTAAATGTGCATTCGATTGGAGGAGGACATCATGAAGAAGCTTGGTTTTGTGGTTGCGGCCCTGGGTGCGCTCGTGATCGCGGCGCCGACGCTGGCAAGCGCGGAGACGGTGGTGATCAAGCGCGGCGGCTATCACCATCATCATCACGGCCCGTACGGCGCCCGCGCCGAATTCCGCGGGCATCGTGATTACGGCTGGCATCGCGGCCACCATCGCGACCGGGTCGTCGTGATCAAGCGCAGCCATCGCCACTGGGACTAACTGAGAACGCATATGGGAATGGCCCCTCACGGGGCCGTTTTCTTTGCGCATCGTCGGCCTCGTAGGGTGGGCAAAGCGAAGCGTGCCCACGCGTCCGTGGCCGATCGGAAAGATCGTGGGCACGGCGCAAGTGCGCCTTTGCCCACCCTACGAATATTTCGCTAGCATATGGACGAAGCTAATCCCACTTCGGCCCAAAACCCGGATTGACGCAGCGGCGATCCTTCGGCAGCGCGGCGATCTTCCGGCGATCGGCATCGTCGAGCGTGATCTTCAGCGCGTCGAGATTGGCCTGCTGGCTCTCGCGGCGCGAGGCCTTCGGGATCGCCGCGACGCCGTCCTGCTCGAGCAGCCATTTCAGCGCGACTTGCGCGGCGGTCGCGTTGTGCCTCGCACCGATCTCACTGAGCACCGGATCCGAGGCGATGCGGCCCTGCGCCAGTGGACAATAGGCCACCAGCGGGATCGACTTTGCCGTGAGATAGGCCAGCACCTTCGATTGATCGAGCATGGCGTGATATTCGATCTGGTTGCAGGCGATCGGCGCCTTGACGTCCTCGACCGCGATCTTGAGCAGCGCCGTGGTGAAGTTCGCAACTCCAATCGCTCGCGTACGCCCCTCCTCCTTCAGCTTCATCAAGGTCTCGAACACCGCGCCCCAGTTCGCAGCCTTCGAGGGCCAATGCACGAGATAGAGATCGACATGGTCGAGCCGGAGCTTGTTCAGGCTGGTGTCGAAGGCCCGCCGGATCGCGTCGGGATTGAGATTCTCGTGCCAGACTTTTGTCGTCACGTGCAGCTCGGCGCGCGGCAGGCGGGACGCTGCGATGGCTGAGCCGATCGGCTCCTCATTGGCGTACATCTCGGCCGTGTCGATGTGGCGGTAGCCGATCGACAGCGCACTCTCGACCGCGGCGCGGCAAGCATCGCCCTGCATGCGGAAGGTACCGAGGCCGAGCTTGGGCATGCCGATGCCCTGTGTCTTCAGATTGTCCATGAACAGGCTCCTGACATGTTGCATCCCGCCGGTCGCGCGATGTGCCGCGGGGAACAGACTCTTCGGTGATGGAAAAGAGGTGGCGGGAACGAGCATCCTAGTGCGCCGACCGCAGCGTGGCCAATCAAGATCGGGTTAGGTGCTTACTCCATCGTCATGCCCGGGCTTGTCCCGGGCATCCACGTTCTTCGTGCCAGACGCCAAGACGTGGATGGCCGGGTCAAGCCCGGCCATGACGGCGAGAAGAGTTAACCGCTCCTCACGAGTGCTGTGCCACGACAGCCGGGCGCAGTTGCGGCTGCGGCACGATGTCGACCGACCAGAGGTCGCGATTGTCGACGTCCTTCAGGGTCACGGTCATCACGCCATCGCGGCCGTCGATGTCGACACGGCCGAAGAATTGCAGCCCGAAGCACGGCGCCAGATTCTCGCCTTGCGCGGCGCTGCAGCCGTTCTGGTACATCGCGACCGGACCAAAGGTGTTGTCGAGCTCGCCCGGCCCCCAGCTGCCGGCATGCAGCGGGCCGGAGACGAACTCCCAGAATGGCTCGAAATCCTGAAATTGCGCCCGGTTCGGGTCGTAGTAATGCGCGGCGGTGTAGTGCATGTCGGCGGTGAGCCAGACGACGTTGCGCACGCCGGCGCGCTTGATGGCGCTGAGCAGGTCGGCGATCTCGTGCTCCCGCCGGTCGGGCAGCCCGTCACCGAGCGCGACGGCGTCCAGGCTGATCAGGCCGATCGGCAGGTCGGCTGCGATCACCTTCCAGGTCGCGCGCGAGGCAGCGAGCTCGCGCTTGAGCCAGGCAAGCTGCTCGGCACCGAGGATCCAGCCGCGCTTGTCATCGCCCTTGTTCCAGCTGTCGTCGCGATAGCTGCGCATGTCGATCATGAAGACGTCCAAGAGCGGGCCATAGGCGATCTTGCGATAGACCCGGCCCTGCCGCGCGCCGATATCGCGGATCGGCATGAAGTCGAAGAAGGCGCGGCGGGCACGCGCGACCAGGCGCGGGGTGCCGTCATCCTCATGGCCGGCGTCATCGAAAGTTCCGGTCGGCGACCAGTCGTTGCTGACCTCGTGATCGTCCCATTGCGCGAACATCGGGACGTCCGCGTGGAAGGCGCGGAAATGTTCGTCGAGATGGTTGTATTTGTAGTTGCCGCGGAACTGCGCCAGCGTGTGCGCGACCTCGGCCTTCTCCTCGGTCACGAGATTGCGCCAGGTCTCGCCGTTCGGCAGCCGCTGCTCGGATGGAATCGTGCAATCGGCGTAGATGTGGTCGCCGGAATGGATGAAGAAATCCGGGCGGTTGTCGAGCATGGTGCGATAGCTGCGATAGCCGCCGCGCGCGACGTCGATGCCCCAGCCCTGCCCCGCGACATCACCCGACCACACGAAGGAAATCGACCGGCCCGCTTCCGGCGCCGTGCGGAAATGGCCGACACGGCTTTCACCGCAAAGCCCGGTCGCGATGTCGTCGAAACGGACGCGGTAGAAGATGTCCTGTCCGGGCGGCAGGTCGTCGAGCTGCAGCTTCGACGTGAAATCGGTGTCCGGCAGCGCATCGCGCGAAGCCGACGCGATGATGCTCCTGAAGCTCTCGACGGTGGAGCACTCCACCTGCATCCGTGCGGCCCGGTCCGCGCGCGCCCAGACCATTGCGGAGCCGTCGCAGATATCGCCGGACTGGATGCCGCCTGCGATCTGCGGCCGATCTGCTGCACGGCTGAGATAAGGGGTTGCGAGCGTGCCGAGCGAGGCGAGCGCAAAGCTCGAAGTCGAGCGGACCAGGAATTGCCGGCGGGTCCATGCGCTGGAAGCGCGGAGCATTGCCATTCAGGAAACCTTCGTCGAATCGCGACGGAAGGTGCCTGCGCTCCTTGACGGCTAACCTGACGGTTTCTTGACCCCAAGCCTACGGTTTTGCGACGGGGGGATGACGGGACATCGAGCGCGAATAGCGCAGCCGCGATGCAGGTGTGCCCCCTCGCCCCGCTTGCGGGGAGAGGCGAAGTACCTAATGCTTCCAGTTGCAGATGCCGCCGCTGCGGCACGGCCAGGTCTGGATGCGGGTATCCATCGCCTGCGCGTCGAGCGGGTTGCCATGACGATGCGCGAGCCTGGTGCGGGCCACCCCGCGCGGCTGCGCGGGCTTGGCATGCGCAACCTTCGGCTCGGCCACGCGAACGCGTTCGGCCGCAACCTTCTTCGGCACGTCGACCGGCTCCGCGCGTGCCTGCGCCTCATTGCCGCCGCGCGCTTCGAGCGCGATCGGCGCGAATTGCGTCTCGGGCCCGAGCCGCTTCGGCGACAGCACGGCCCTGGAGAGATCGAGACCGAGATATTCGTCTGGCTTGTAGTCGTCAGCGCGCGCGACGCTGCCCGCTGCGAGCACGAGTGCAACGGCAGCTGCGAAATGAACGCTCTTCAGGACCACGGACGCCTCCTGAAATTGATTATGAAAGGGCTATTTTATCCCTATTTAGGAGGCGTCGCGCGCAATTCCAGCGGTCAGTTCCCGGGTTGGTTAAGAAGTTTGGCGGTGTCAGGCGACCTTTCGCGTCGCCCCCGTCCCATCCAGGAACCCGATCAGGCGGTTGCGAATGATCTGTTCCGCTTCAGTCATGATCCGATCGATCAGTTCCTTGCAGGAGGGGATGTCGTGGATCAGCCCGGCGACCATGCCGCAGCTCCAAGCGCCGGCGTCCATCTGTCCCTCCAGCATGATTTTGGGATAGACGCCCGCCACCTGGTCGTGGATGTCGTCGATCTTCAACTTGTCGCCCTTCTCGCGCTCGATCTCGATGAGGCGGTCGACATTGGCGTTCCTCAGCACACGCTCGGTGTTGCGCAAGGAGCGCATGATCAGGCGGGTATCGAGCTCGGTCGCCGCGACCAGCGCGTTCTTCACGTTCTGATGGACCGGGGCTTCCTTGGTGGCGATGAAGCGCGTGCCCATGTTCATGCCGGCCGCGCCCAGCGACAGCGCCGCGACGAGGCTGCGCCCATCGGCCATGCCGCCTGAGGCGACGAACGGGATCTTCAATTCCTCCGCCGCGCGCGGCAGCAGGATCATGTTGGGGATGTCGTCCTCGCCGGGATGGCCGCCGCACTCGAAGCCGTCGACGCTGACGGCGTCGCAGCCGATGCGCTCGGCCTTCAGCGAATGGCGAACCGAGGTGCATTTGTGGATGACCTTGATGCCGGCGGCCTTCAGCGCCGGCATGTAGGCCTCCGGGCTGCGGCCCGCGGTCTCCACCGCCTTGATGCCGCCTTCGACGATGGCCGCGATGTATTCGGGATAAGGCGGCGCCGAGAAGGTCGGGAGGAAGGTGAGGTTCACGCCGAACGGCTTGTCGGTCATGTCGCGGCAACGCGCGATCTCCTTGGCGAGCAATTCCGGCGTCTTCTGCGTCAGACCCGTGATGATGCCGAGCCCGCCGGCATTGGAGACGGCGGCCGCAAGCTCGGCAAAGCCGACGAAATGCATGCCGCCCTGGATGATGGGATGCTCGATGCCGAACAGTTCGGTGATCGCAGTCTTCACTTAAATACCTCCCCGGAATTTTGCTTGGGTTCGATTCAGTCTAGCCGGACTTTTGCACGGCGGTCACCATTTCTCTCCGAACGGGCGGATCTCCATCTCGAAGGTCCAGGCGCTCTTGGGCTGCTGGTAGAGCTGCCAATAGGCATCTGCGACCGAGGCCGGCGGCATCAGGAGATCGGGGTTGTCGAGCGCGTTCGGACCGAGCGCCTCCAGGCGGCGCTGCCGTACCCATTCTGTGTCGACGCCGGAATCGATGATGAGATGGGCGACATGGATGCTCTTCGGCCCAAGCTCGCGCGCCATCGCCTGCGCCACCGCACGCAGGCCGAATTTGGCGCTGGCGAAGGCGGCAAAGCCGCTGCCGCCGCGCAGGCTGGCCGTGGCCCCGGTGAAGAAGATATTGCCGCCGCCGCGCGGCAGCATCAGCCGCGCCGCTTCCCGGCCCGCGAGGAAGCCGGAATAGCAGGCCATTTCCCAGACCTTGCGAAACACGCGCTCGGTGGTGTCAAGGATCGGGAAATTGACGTTGGCGCCGACGTTGAAGATGCAGACCTCGAGCGGTGCATGCTTGTCGGCGTCGTTGAGGAAGGAGATGACCTCCTCCTCCTTCCGCGCATCGAGCGAGCGCGCGTGGATCTCGCCGCCCGAAGCCTCGATGTCCTTGACCAGCGGTGCGAGTTTGTCGCCGTTGCGGCGGCCGGCGAACACCGAAAACCCTTCGGCTGCGAATTTCTTGGCGATCTCAGAGCCGATGAAATCGCCGGCCCCGATCACGGCGGCTGTCGCGTTTCGCTTGGGCAAGGTCGCCTCCTCCGGTCAGCGCGGTGCAACTAAGGGAAGGCTATAGTTCCAAAATAGAACTGTCAAATTTCCAGCTGTGATGCTAGCTTCCGGAGAAAATTACTTCGAACATTCAAGTCAGTTCCTTTTTCTGACTGACCAGGCGAGCCGGAGACCGACCATGAAATGGGACACGCTGGACGAAGAGCAATGCTCGCTCTCCCGCACCATTGCCGTGGTCGGCGATCGCTGGACGCTGCTGATCCTGCGCGAATGCTTCCTGCGCGTGCGACGGTTCGAGGGCTTCCAATCGTCGCTGCAGATCACGCGCCACCTGCTCTCGGAGCGGCTGAAGAAGCTGGTGCGCTCAGGCATCCTGCGCCGCGTGCCCTATTCCGAGGCGCCCAAGCGCTACGAATACATCCTCACCCAGAAGGGGCTCGATCTCTACCCGATCATCATGGCCATGGTGCACTGGGGCGATACCCACATGGGCGACGAGCGCGGCCGCCCGCTGCTGCACGAGCACAAGACCTGCGGCAAGCTGTTCGACCCCGTGATGGTGTGCTCGGAGTGCGGCGACCCGCTGCACGCCAAGCAAGTGCATGTGCATGCGGGGCCGGGACGGAAGGAAGTTGTGGGGTGAGTGGGGTCAAGTAATCGGTGTCATGCCCCGGCTTGACCGGAGCATCCACCCACTACGCTGCCGCTTCTCCGTATCCTACAACCGCCTCTGGAATACTGGATCGCCCGCCCAAGTGCGCAATTGCGCACAAGGCGGGCGATGACAGCGAATGTGCCGGATTACTCAATGCCCGCGCGCCGGGCCACCCAGCTTGATCGGCCGCAGCACGGCCGCCGTGGGGATCATCAGCACCGCAATGATCGCCAGTGTCCAGAACACGTCGATATAGGCGAGCAGATCCACCTGCTGCTGCAAAGTGCGGCCGACCCATGCGAGCGCCTGTGATGCCGCATCGCCGGCATTGGAGCCCTGCGCCTGGAAGTAGCGGGTCATCGCGTCGATGGTCTGCTGATAGCCGAGGTCCGACGGCGCGGCGTGCTCGATGAGGCGGCTCTGGTGGAATTGCTGGCGCTGCGCCAAGACCGTCTGCGCCAGCGCGACGCCCATGGATCCCCCGATGTTGCGAGCAACGTTGATCAAGGCGGAGGCCTGGTTGGTCTTGTCCGGCGGCACGCCCTCGTAGGACGCGGTCGTCACCGGCAGGAACAGGAACGGCAGGCCCAGCGCGAGGAAGACGCGCGACATCGCCGCATAGCCATAGCTGATGTCGCCGGTGAGCCCGGTGAGATGCCACATCGAGAACGCGACAATCGCAGCCCCGAACATGATGAGATATTTCGGCTGCACCGTGCTGACGAGGCGGCCGACCACGGGCATGAGCACCAAGGTCGCGATGCCGCCGGGCGATAGCGCAAGGCCGGCCAGCATCGCCGTGTAGTTCAGCTCGGTCTGAAGCAATTGCGGCAGAAGCTGCGTCGTCGAGATCAGCACGGCGCCGGTCGCGAGCATGACCAGGAAGCAGGCGGCAAACTGGCGGCGGCCGAGCAGGCGCAAGTCGACGATGGGATCTTCCCGTGTCAGCTCCCACGGAATCAGCGCAAGCAGGGAGACGGCCGCGAACCCCGTGAACAACACGATCATGTTCGATCCGAACCAGTCATTGCGCTGGCCTTCATCAAGCACGAATTCCAGCGAGCCGAGCCCGATCGCGACCAGCAGGAAGCCGACATAGTCGACACGCAGCCCCTTGCTGAGCAGCTTCTCCCTCTCCTCCTCCGCGCCGGAGGGCTCCTTCACCAGCGTCCCGACCAGGAACAGCGACAGCAGACCCATGGGGACGTTGATCAGGAATACCCAGTGCCAGGTGTAGGTGTCGGTGATCCAGCCGCCGAGCGTGGGGCCGATCACCGGCGCGACCACGACGGCGACGCCGTAGATCGCAAAGGCCTGGCCGCGCTTGTGCGGCGGAAAGGAGTCGGCAAGGATCGCCTGCTCGCTGGTGGCCATGCCGCCGCCACCGAGGCCCTGCAGGATGCGGAACAGCACCAGCGACTGCAAATTCCACGCAAAGCCGCACAGCAGCGAGGCGCATGTGAAGGTCGCGACACATATCATATAGAAGCGCTTGCGGCCGATCACGGTCGACAGCCAGCCCGAGATCGACAGCACGATGGCGTTGGCGACGAGATAGCTGGTGATGACGTAAGTGCTCTCGTCGATGCCGACCGCGAGGCTGCCTGCGATGTGGCGCAGCGCGACGTTGGCGATGGTGGTGTCGAGCACCTCCATGAAGGTCGCGATCGAGACCACGAAAGCAATCAGATAGGGATTATGACCGCCTGCCGCCGAGCGCTCCGGCGACCAGCCGGACGCGCCGCCTTGCGCGACGTCGCTCATCGCACCCTGGTCCAGGGCACGACCGACATGCCCGGGCCGACAGGCAAATCGGCCGGCCAGTTGTCGACCACGATCTTCACCGGCACGCGCTGCACCACCTTGACGTAATTGCCGGTGGCGTTCTCCGCCGGCAGCAGGCTGAACGCGGCGCCGGAGCCCGGCTGCACCGAGTCGACATGGCCGGTGAGCTTGCGGCCGGGATAGGCATCAATGCGGATCTCGACCGGCTGGCCTGGGCGCATGTCGTTAAGCTGAGTTTCCTTGTAATTGGCGACGACCCAGACCTCGTCGGGCACGAACATCATCAGGCTCTGTCCCGCCGTGACGAAGGTGCCCTTGGCGCCCGAGAGCTTGACGACGCGGCCGGACTGCGCCGCGAGGACGCTGGTGTATTGCAGATTCAATTTCGCCTGATCGAGCTGCGCCTGCGATTGCGCAAGCTGTGCCCTGGCGCCTTCGAGCTGCGCCTGCAGCGTCTTGATGCCGATTTGCGCGGCCGAGACCGCGGTCTTGGCGCGCTCGGTGTTGGCCTGCTGCGCCTGGAGATCGGAGCGGGTCTGCTGCTGGCGCTGAACGGTGCCGGCGCCCTTCTCGACCAGCTCTTCCGCGCGCTTGAATTCCTCCTGCGAGAACTGAAGCTGGGCTTGCGCCTGCTCGAGCTGGGCCTCGGCCTGCTTGATCTGCTCCTGCTGCGAAACGATCTGCGCCTCGACATTGTCGATGTTCGCCTTCGACACCGCAACCTGCGCATCGGCCTGATCGACGGCGATGCGGTAGTCGCGCTCGTCGATCTTGGCGAGAAGATCGCCGGCCTTGACGTGCTGATTGTCCGTGACCGGGATATCGGTCACGTAGCCGCCGACCTTGGAGGCCACCGAAAAGCTGCGCGCCGCGACGAAGGCATCGTCGGTGGACTCATAGTGACGCACCTCGAGCCAGTAGAGCAGACCGCCAACCAGCGCTGCGATCAGCACGACGGCGCCCAGGGTCGCAACCAGCCAATGTTGGCGGAGCCGCTCTCGCAGCGACGGCGCCGGCTTCTGCGGTTGCTCCTTGGTGTCGAGGGACGGATCGGGGTTCGATCTTGGAGCCTGCTTCGCCCGCTGCGGCTGCTCCGCGGACGGCCCACGCTCCCGTGTCTGAGCATCCACGGCCAGCAACCTTTCTCGGGATTGATCTGGCGCCAGGCCGTCTTGCATCGGTCTTTCGCGCCGCGAGCCTAACCGCCGCGCCGAAACTTGGTTCCGCCAAGCCGGAGCGTCGCCGTCATTCGTGATCGCGCGGCCAAAAAAGACGCGCGACACCATGGATGCCGCGCTCGTTTCGATAGTCCACGAGATTGCACGTGTTTCAGTGCGTCTTCGTCCGATGCCATTTCTCGAGATCGGGCTTCACCTCGTCGGATCCCTGCTCCTTCTCCGGATTGCCGTTCCAGGGCTTGTCCGTCTGCTTGTGCGAACCCCAGTCGCTCTGTTGCCGGGGATCGTCATTGGGTTGTTCCTTGCTCATGGATCCATCCTTCCCTGAAGCCTCAAGCGAAGGGGACGCCGTAATAGGCGTTGACGCCGCGCATCGCGGCATCGTCGCCCCAGTTCCAATCGCTTCGTTCGGCGTATTTCGGCGCGCCTTCCAGCGCCTTGGCGGTGATGCCGGTGACGTATCCACCGAGCTCGGTATCGTATTTCAGCGACTGCCAGGGCAACGGATAATGGTCGTTGCCGAGGCCCAGGAATCCTCCGAAGCCCAGCACCGCGTACGACACCCTGCCGCTCACCTTGTCGATCATCACCCGTTCGATCGAACCGATCCGGTTGCGATCGGCGCCGTAGACCGATGTTCCCTCGACCTTGTCGCTACCGATCAGCCGCCCCATTTCGCTGCGGCCCAGCTCGCCTTCATTCAGCATCTCGATTCTCCACTCAGCCAATGTGAATCAACGGGGTGGGTGAGCGATCGTTCCTGCATCGATGTTCGCCTGGGACGGCCAGGAACATCGCAGGGAAGGAGCCGTTCTCTGACCTTCACGCATGCAAGGGCTCCCCTGATGTCCCAGACCGTCTCCGACTTCATCGTCCAGCGTCTGCACCAATGGGGCGTGCGTCACATCTTCGGCTATCCCGGCGACGGTATCAACGGCGTGTTCGGCGCGATGAACCGGGCTCAAGGCAAGGAAGGCATGATCGGCTTCGTGCAGGCGCGGCACGAGGAGATGGCGGCGTTCATGGCGACGGCTTACGCAAAATTCTCAGGCCGGCTCGGTGTCTGCATCGCGACCTCCGGCCCCGGCGCCTCGCATCTCATCACCGGGCTTTACGATGCGCTGCTCGATCACCAGCCGGTGCTGGCCATCGTCGGTCAGCAGGCTCGCAGTGCCCTCGGCGGACACTACCAGCAGGAGCTCGACCTGCTCTCGATGTTCAAGGACGTCGCCGGGGCCTATGTCATGCAGGCCTCCTCGCCTGCACAAGTGCGGCACCTGATCGACCGTGCGGTGCGGATCGCGCTGGCGCGGCGGGTGCCCACCGTGATCATCCTGCCCAATGATTTGCAGGAGGAGCCTTACAAGAGCCCGCCCCGCGCGCACGGCACCCTGCATTCCGGCATCGGCTACAGCGCCCCCAGCATCGTGCCGCGCGAGGCCGATCTCGATCGTGCCGCCGAGGTCCTCAACGCCGGCAAGAAGGTCGCGATGCTGGTCGGCGCCGGCGCACTTGGCGCGACCGACGAGGTGATCGCGGTCGCCGATCGTCTGTCGGCCGGCTGCGCCAAGGCACTGCTCGGCAAGGCCGCACTGCCCGACGATCTGCCCTGGGTCACCGGCGCGATCGGCCTGCTCGGCACCGAGCCCAGCTACGACATGATGATGGAATGCGACACGCTGCTGATGGTCGGCTCGGCCTTTCCCTACGCCGAATTCCTGCCGAAGGAAGGCGCCGCGCGCGGCGTGCAGATCGACATCGACGCCAGCATGATGTCGATCCGCTTTCCGATGGAGGTCGGCCTCGTGGGCGACGCCGCCGAGACGCTGCGCGCATTGCTGCCGCGACTGAAATCCAGGACCGACGGCGCCTGGCGCCGGGATATTGCGGAGAATGTCGCGACATGGTGGAAGACGCTGGATGATCGCGCGCACCAGCCGGCCGCGCCGGTCAATCCGCAACTCGTGGCCTGGGAATTGTCCCCGCGCCTGCCCGACCGCGCGATCGTCACCAGCGATTCCGGCTCCTGCGCCAACTGGTTCGCACGCGACCTGAAGATCCGACGCGGCATGACTGCCTCGCTTTCCGGCGGCCTCGCTTCGATGGGCGCCGCGGTGCCCTATGCGCTGGCCGCCAAATACGCCCATCCGGATCGGCCGGTGATCGCACTCGTCGGCGACGGCGCCATGCAGATGAACAACATGGCCGAGCTGATCACCGCCGCGAAATACTGGCGATCCTGGCGCGACCCGCGCTTCGTCGTCTGCGTCTTCAACAACGAGGATCTCAACCAGGTGACCTGGGAGCAGCGCATCATCAACGGCGATCCCAAATTCGAGGCTTCGCAGCGCATCCCCAACGTCTCCTATTCGCGCTTCGCCGAGCTCATCGGCCTGCGCGGCATCTTCGTCGACAGTCCCGAGTTGCTGAGCTCGGCCTGGGAGCAGGCGCTGGGAAGCGAGATGCCCGTCGTGCTGGAAGTGAAGACCGATCCCGAAGTGCCGCCGCTGCCGCCGCACATCACGCTTCAACAGGCCAAGAACTTCTCCCTCGCGCTGATGAAGGGTGACCCGAACGAGAGCAGCGTCATCAAGGGCGCCGCGCGGCAGGTGCTCGAAACCATCTTGCCCGGAAAGGAATGAACCATGAGCGACTTCCGCGATATCCAGCATGGCGTCAACGATCCCGTCGACGGCGTCGATGTGAAGCACCATTTCAACGACAACAAGACATCTCACGAGCGCGCGCAGCGCCATGCGGACGTGCGCGCAGCGCCGTCGGCTGCGCCCGGCGAGCCGTTCCTGCCCGAGCGGCTCCGGCGCAAACCGACCGATCCGATCAATCCACGCACCGGGCGAAATCCGACGGATTAGGAACCTCGATCCCGATCCCGGGTTGACCGGCGCAAACGACCGTCAATTCAGAGGACCAGCCATGAAACGTGCCGTCATCGCCCTTGCTTGCGTGCTGCTCGCAAGCCCCGCACTCGCCCAATCGCTGGGCGAGAAGACCGGCGTCAACTCCGCGCTCGGCGTCGCACCTGCGACCGCCGACTTCGTCAAGGAGGTCGCCGTCAGCGACATGTTCGAGATCGAATCGAGCAAGCTCGCCGCGCAGAAGGGCAACGCCCAGGAGAAGAGTTTTGCCCAGCAGATGATCACCGATCACACCAAGACCAGCACCGAGCTCAAGGGGCTGGTCGGCGACGGCAAGGTGCAGGCAACGCTGCCGACGGCGCTCGACAGCTCGCACCAGAGCAAGCTCGACAAGCTGAAGAACGCCTCGGGCAAGGATTTTTCCTCGGACTACAACTCCTATCAGGTCAGCGCCCATGAGGACGCCGTGTCGCTGTTCGAACGCTACGCCAAGGGCGGCGACAATTCCGCGCTGAAGGATTGGGCCGGCAAGACGCTGCCGGCGCTCAAGCACCATCTCGACATGGCCAAGGAGCTCGGCAAGGCCCCGAGCGTCGGCCAGTCCAAGTAACTCGGTCAATGCCAACAAAGGACACCGGCCTTGCCGGTGTCCTTTTGCGTTTAGCAACGATGCCTTGCTCCGCACGTTCAGTTTGCGACATCGTGGAGATCCTCATGACGCAGCAGAGCAAGACGTCGATGACCCGCCGGAAGGTCGTTCATGCCGTCGGCGCAACGCTTGCCGCCGCATCTTTGGCATCTTCGACGGCGAAAGGAGATACGTCCATGGCCGAGCAGAACCTGATCGACCCCGTCAGCCGTTATCCGAAGCCGCCGTTCAAGAAGCAGTCGCAGCCCTGGCCGGGTCTTGCCGGCAAGATGGAGCCGCAGCCCGACCATGGCGAGACCAGCTACAAGGGCTCCGGGCGGCTTGCCGGCCGCAAGGCCCTCATCACCGGCGGCGATTCCGGCATGGGGCGCGCCGCCGCGATCGCTTATGCGCGCGAAGGCGCTGACGTCGCGATCAACTATCTGCCGGCGGAAGAACCCGACGCCCAGGAGGTGATCGCGCTGATCAAGAAGGAAGGGCGCACCGGACTTGCAATTCCCGGCGACCTCAAGGATGAAGCCTTCTGCAGCAAGCTGGTCGAGCAGGCAGTGCAAGGCCTCGGCGGCCTCGACATCATCGTCAACAACGCAGCCCGGCAGCAGACGCGCGCCTCCATCCTGGACGTGTCGTCGGAAGATTTCGACGCCACCATGAAGACCAACATCTACGCCCCGTTCTGGATCATCAAGGCGGCGCTGCGGCATCTCAAGCCCGGCTCCTGCATCATCGGCACCACCTCCGAGCAGGCCTACGATCCCTCGCCCGATCTCTACGACTATGCGCAGACCAAGGCGGCGACGATGAACTACGTGAAGTCGCTGGCCAAGCAGCTCGCCTCGAAGGGCATCCGCGTCAACGGCGTCGCGCCTGGACCGATCTGGACGCCGCTGCAGGTCTCCGGCGGAGCCACCATGGAGAAGCTGGAAAAGTTCGGCGGCATGACGCCGCTCGGCCGTCCCGGTCAACCTGTCGAGCTCGCCTCGATCTATGTGCAGCTTGCCGCCACCGACGCCAGCTATGCGACGGGTCAGGTCTACGGCGCTGCGGGCGGATCCGGGCAGCCGTAGATCCCAAGCTCGGCTTCGTACCAACGCGGCCGAGCTCAGGAACCTTCCTTCTCTCCTGGCTTTTGCAGAACTGTCATGGAGGAAAATCGTCGGCTGACCGATGGCGCTCGTAACAGTCAAACCCACCCGGATCGACAAGGCGATCTCGAGCGAGATCGCGCACCACACCAATTCGGAGTTCGAGCACGCCGCCCAGGCAATGACCTGGGGGGCCGACGAGCATGTGCTGGTCGCGCTCGCCGCGGCGGGATGGCTTTACACCCGGCTGCGGCAACCGCAGCAGCGTCCCCTCGCCGATCACGTCCTGATGATCTCGCTGGCAACGGCCGTGCTGCCGCATCTTCTGAAGTCGGTGTTCGACCAGACGCGACCGGATCGGCTGACCGTCGCCGGGCATCGGCGTGGCGTCCCCTTCTCAGGGCGGCCCGGAGACGCGTTCCCTTCCGGTCACGCCGTGCATATGGGCGCGCTCGCCTCGGCGGCCGGTCTGTTGCCGCCTGCCCGACGTCGGGCGGCGCGCTGCCTCGCGGTAGCGTTGTCGTTGACCCGCGTCGCGTTGCTGGCGCACTGGACCAGCGACGTGGTGGCAGGCTTCGCGCTCGGCGTCGTCGTTGAGCGATCGTTCCGGCCGTTCACGCTGCTGAAGCGGCGGCCAGAGCCTCCGCGGATACGACCATGACCGAATATCTCCTGCGCTTCGTGGCCGGCGGCCTGATCGTCTCAGCCTTCGCGATCCTGGGGGACATGCTGCGGCCGAAGAGCTTTGCCGGGCTGCTCGGCGCGGCGCCATCGGTCGCGCTGGCCACACTCAGCATCGCCGTCGTCCAGCATGGCCCGCGATATGTCGCCGCCGAAAGCTGGACGATGATCTATGGCGCTATCGCACTGGCCTGCTACAGCCTCGCCGTCTGCCACCTCCTGATGAGGTTTCATCTCGCGGCGCTGCCGGCCACCGTCGTCGCCTTTATCGTATGGCTCGTTGTTGCCTTCGGTCTGCTCGCGGGTTTTGGAGGCGTTGCCTGATGCCGGTCAAGCTGTCTCCCTCGGCCCTGAAACAGACGCGATGGTACGAGTATGGCGTTCGCTTCCTGCTCGGTGGACTGGCGACGGTCCTGGCGGGCATCGCGAGCACATGTTTCGGCGTCGCCGTCGGCGGGCTCTTCCTCGCGCTGCCCGCCATCTTCTGCGCCAGCGCAACGCTGATCGATAGCCACGAACGCCGCGCCAAGGAAAAGGCCGGCCTCAGCGGACGCAGACGCGGGCAGCAGGCCGCGGCACTCGATGCTGCGGGCGCCGGCCTCGGTAGCATCGGGCTCGCAGCCTTCGCGTCCGTCTTTTACGTCATGATTTCGACGACTGCGATTGGCGCGTTCGCCGCCGCCATCCTGGCATGGACGGCCGTATCGGTGTCGGCGTGGTGGCTGCGGCGTAAGCTTCGCATGACCTCTCACGCCGAGCGCCTCGGCCGGTCAGCGAGGCGCCGCAACTTCTTCCCGTAGCATCAGAAAACCGTACATCTCGGCAGCGGTGTGAAGCTGATCGATGCGCGCGAGAACTGTGTCGCGCTGGTGTCCAACCGGCAGGCCCGCCAGCTCGTGCTCGAGCCGCTGCTTTTGCTCTATGAGACGTTGTTCGAATGTGTGTGGCTCAGACCGTTTTCGCATCTTCCGTCCTCGGTGGCTGCAGCCCCGGGCTGTTGGCCCAGCGCTCGACTTGATCGATGACCTTCTGATGGCTCGGACGCACCGGCTTGGGGGCTTCCGGTTCCTCGGAAAGCTTTCGGGGCAACCTGACTTCGTCCGTCATGGCGTTTCTCCCTCTTTGGAAGAACGCGCCAGCGCGAGAGTCGTTTCAATATAACTTATTGATTTTACTGTTGATTTATACTCAATTGGCAACTTTCGCACTTCTTGTGGAACTCGCGCCGAGTTGGTTTGTTGAGTAACCTACTCAAACTACTCAATTGCGTGTTCGACCATGAACGACCTTCGCGCCGAGCGCCTTCAGGTCATGCTCTCGCCGGAAGAGTTGGCCGCCGTTGATGATTTCCGGTTCAAGCATCGTATGCCGACACGCGCCGCCGCGGTCCGCGAGCTGCTCAAGTTCGGGCTCGCCGCGGCTGGCGTCGATGCAGGCGCCGGCGTGAAGTCGAGCAGCTTCGGCGTGTTCGGCCGCGGCCCCGATGGACATACGCAAGGGGACCCCGAGAGCGGTACAGAGGACTGACCCGTACTCATCAAGCAAACGACCCCGGCACGGGAGTGCCAGGGTCGCTCTTGGAGATTGCTTCCGGCGCACCGGGGGCATGACAGCCGAAAGCAATCATTCGACTCGTCGAGAGAGGATTGGTTCCCCGAGCCTACCCTGTCGCGTCGCTTGAACCGTCAGGCATCGCACCGGAGCCTGGCGTCTTGCTGTTGTCGTTGAGCTTGGGATCGCGCGTCGCCTCACGCGACGGCGAACCCTTCTGCGGATCGGTCTTGTGCACGGACTGTGCACGCTGCTTGTCGCGCGGCTGATCCTCTGCCCGCTTGTCTTTGACGATGCCGTGGTCGGAATGGGCCATGATGTGCTTCGCCTCTCCTGATGTGTCGAAGCGGTTACGCATCACGGCGGCGAATGTTCCGAAGCGGCGCTAGCTGTGCGCCGCGTGGATCGTGGCCGTAGTGTTCTCCAGATGTACCTGACGCACCGTCGTCACTGTCGCAAACGCGACCGAGACACCAAAGGCGAGAACGAGTGAAAGAAGAGCCAGACGTGGAGCCATCGCAAAACCTCCTTCTGGAATCGAAAACCTGGGCGATCGACTGTTCCCCGATCATGCTGGATGGGTCGCTTGCGTACCGTGAGCCGTCTCACACGCGAATATACAAACGGGAGAGCCCTCACGCATCCCGCGGTCGCGGGAAACGTCCCGCGAGGGGCGGGATTTCGCCGTCGAGCCAATCCTGTTCATAAGCGAGCGCAGTCCAGGCGTCCGCCATGCGCGAATAGCGCTTGTGGGCAGGCTGCCCGTCGGCTCGCTCGGCGAGCTGAAGACAATTGTCGGCGTTGTCTCTGAAGATGTCAGACTGTTTCATCCGGAAGACGTGGGGATGGAACTGTGGCCTCGCAACCCGATTGCTGGATCGTAATGTTCCACGGAACTCCTCTCCCCCTCCGCGATTGGTAGCGATGAGAATTCTCGTCGCCATCATCCTGGCATTCGTCAGCACCGCAGCGCTTGCCGACAGCACGGGTGACCGAAAGCTTGTCGATCGCCCGCCGAGCGCCACCGACGTCATCAGCGGCCTCTACAATTTCAGCCGCTTCCAGCAGGGCCTGCTGGAGAGCACCGATCTGAAGGGCAATGCCGAGGTCAAGAACCTCGCCGCCTTGCGCGCGGAAGAGGCGGCCAAGCGCGACAAGGCGCTGAGGCAGATCCAGGAGGCGATCGGCACAGAACCTCATGCCGGCAAGACGACCTCGGTCGGCGCGAGCCTGGTCGAGCCCGAAGTATCGGACGGACCGACATTCGTCCGGAGCTTCTATGCCTCGCAGATCCCCGAATATGACGCGGCCATCGACCTGCTTGAACGCTATCTGAAGGCCCCCGACAACACCGCGCTGGCGGCGTTCGCGCGCGAGCAGCTCCCGATGCTACGCGCGCAGGTCAAGGATGCCGAGCGCACCATGGCGGACAAGTAGCGCCTTCACTTGTCGTTCGGATGATGTTGCTGGCTCTCCGGCCGCACGGCGCGGTTGCTCTCCGGCATCCTATCCCGGCCCGCATCGCCATTGTCATCCTTGCCGCCCGACGACGAGGTGCCGCTTCCGCTCGGGTTCGAGCGGGTCGCCGCGCCCGTGGTCGACGGAGCCGCCTGCGGGCTGGCGGAGCTGGCGGCGGGATCGCCGGTCGCCGCGCCACGGCCGCTAGGGGCACCGTTCTGCGCCAGCGCCGCCCCGGCAGACAGCACAATGATCATCGCGGCAAGTCCTGTTCGCATATCCATTCTCCATCTTTGCAGGCTAACCGCGGGCCTCCGCGCTCCGTTCCGAAGGATGCAGCGAAACAGGACGGCGGGCGCGCGGCCCCACCTTCTTTTTCGGGAACCGCCTGGAACCAATTCAGGAGATTGCAGTTATTAACGTCGGGCTGAGCAAGGCAGGTTCCATTTCCTCGCGTCGTAACCTCGGCGCTTGATTTCGAATTTGGCTGACGCTCTATTTTGACCAATTGCGTCTTGCCTAGGATTCGGCCGACGCCTGCGGGGGAATTAGTATGAGCGACCTCGATCCCGGAGCTGCATCACGGTCCGGTCGTCGCGTCCCAAAGCCAAGAACCAACGGCCTGCCCGATCCGGATTCCCGGGCCGAATTGCTGCTCGCCCTGCAAGCGATGCGCAGCGGCGATTTCTCGGTACGCATGGGCGGCGACTATCTCGGCATCGACGGCAAGATCGCCGACACTTTGAATGAAATCATCGCCGCCAACCAGCGCATGGCGCAGCAGCTCGAGCTGGTCGGCCAGGTCGTGGGCCGCGAAGGCAAGACCCGGCAGCGCGTCAAGTTCGGCCTCGCCTCCGGTTCCTGGGCCGACATGGAAGGCTCCGTCAACACGCTGATCGACGATTTGTTGTGGCCGACGCGCGAGGTGACGCGCGCCGTCGCCGCCGTCGCCCAAGGCGACCTGCTCCAGACCGTCAAGCTCGACGTCGAAGGTCGCCCGCTGCGGGGCGAATTCCTGCAGTCGGCCAACATCGTCAACACCATGATCAAGCAGCTCGGCGTGTTCACCTCCGAGGTGACGCGCGTGGCGCGCGAGGTCGGCACCGAAGGCAAGCTCGGCGGCCAGGCCCAGGTGCCGGAGGTGACCGGCGTCTGGAAGGACCTCACCGAGAGCGTCAACTCGATGGCGAACAACCTGACCAACCAGGTTCGCAACATCGCCGAGGTGACGATCGCGGTTGCCAACGGCGACCTCTCCAAGAAGATCACGGTCGACGTCCGCGGCGAGATCCTTCAGCTCAAGGAAGCCATCAACACGATGGTGGACCAGCTCCGCTCCTTCGCCTCCGAAGTGACGCGCGTGGCGCGCGAGGTCGGCACCGACGGCAAGCTCGGCGGCCAGGCGATCGTGCCCGGCGTCGCCGGCACCTGGAAGGACCTGACGGACTCCGTGAACGCGATGTGCGGCAACCTGACCGCACAGGTGCGCAACATCGCCAACGTGACGACCGCCGTGGCGCGCGGCGACCTCTCGCGCAAGATCACGGTCGACGTGCGTGGCGAAATCCTGGAGCTGAAGGACACCATCAACACCATGGTGGACCAGCTCAATTCGTTCGCTTCGGAAGTGACGCGCGTGGCGCGCGAGGTCGGTACCGAAGGCAAGCTCGGCGGTCAGGCGCAAGTGCCCGGCGTCGCCGGCACCTGGAAGGACCTCACCGACAACGTCAACTTCATGGCGTCGAACCTGACCGCACAGGTCCGCAACATCGCCGACGTCGCTACCGCCATCGCCGGCGGCGACCTCTCCAAGAAGATCACCGTGAACGTCTCGGGCGAGATCCTTCAGCTGAAGGAGACGCTCAACACCATGGTCGACCAGCTCAACGCCTTCGCCGGCGAAGTCACGCGCGTGGCGCGCGAGGTCGGTACCGAGGGGCGGCTCGGCGGCCAGGCCAACGTGCTCGGCGTCGCCGGCACCTGGAAGGATCTGACGGAAAGCGTCAACTCGATGGCGTCGAACCTGACCGCACAGGTTCGCAACATCGCCGAGGTGACGACGGCGGTTGCCGGCGGCGACCTCTCGAAGAAAATCACCGTGGACGTACGCGGCGAGATCCTCGAGCTGAAGGACACCATCAACACCATGGTGGACCAGCTCAACGCCTTCGCCGGCGAGGTCACGCGCGTCGCGCGCGAAGTCGGCACCGAAGGCAAGCTCGGCGGCCAGGCCCAGGTCACGGGCGTCGCCGGCACCTGGAAAGACCTCACCGACAACGTCAACTCGATGGCGGGCAACCTGACCGCCCAGGTCCGCAACATCGCCGAGGTCGCAACCGCCATCGCCGGCGGCGACCTCTCGCGCAAGATCACGGTGGACGTGCGCGGCGAGATCCTTCAGCTGAAGGACACGCTGAACACGATGGTGGACCAGCTCAACCGCTTCGCGGGCGAGGTCACGCGCGTGGCGCGCGAGGTCGGCACCGAAGGCCGCCTCGGCGGCCAGGCCAACGTGCCGGGCGTCGCCGGCACCTGGAAGGATCTGACGGACAGCGTGAACTCGATGGCGGGCAACCTCACCGCCCAGGTCCGCAACATCGCCGAAGTGACGACCGCCGTGGCGCGCGGCGACCTGTCGCGCAAGATCACCGTGGACGTGAAGGGCGAAATCCTCGAGCTCAAGAACACCATCAACACCATGGTGGACCAGCTCAACGCCTTCGCCGGCGAAGTGACGCGCGTGGCGCGCGAAGTCGGCACCGAGGGCGAACTCGGCGGCCAGGCCCAGGTGCCCGGTGTGGCCGGCACCTGGAAGGACCTCACCGACACCGTCAACGTCATGGCGGCGAACCTCACCGAGCAGGTTCGCGGTATCGTCAAGGTGGTGACGGCGGTCGCCAACGGCGACCTCAAGCAGAACCTCACGGTGAAATCGAAGGGCGAGGTCGCGGCGCTCGCCGACACCATCAACAACATGACCGAGACGCTCGCGACCTTCGCCGACCAGGTGTCGTCGGTGGCGCGCGAGGTCGGCGTCGAAGGACGGCTGGGCGGTCAGGCCGACGTGCCCGGCGCGGCCGGCACGTGGAAGGACCTCACCGGCAACGTCAACCTGCTCGCGGCCAACCTCACCTCGCAGGTGCGCGCGATCGCGGAAGTCGCGACCGCCGTGACCAAGGGCGACCTCACCCCGTCGATCCAGGTCGATGCCCGCGGCGAGCTCGCCGAGCTCAAAGACAACATCAACACGATGATCACGAACCTCCGTCTGACGACGGACGTGAACACCGAGCAGGACTGGCTGAAGACCAACCTTGCCAAATTCACCAACATGCTCCAGGGTCAGCGCGACCTCACCACCGTCGGCCGGCTGCTGCTCACCGAGCTGTCGCCGCTGGTGAACGCCCATACCGGCGTGATCTACCAGATCGACAGCGAGGACAATCCGCAGCTTCTGCTGCTGGCCTCCTACGCCAGCGACGGCATCTACCCCTATCAGCGCGTGCTGCAGTTCGGCGACGGCCTGATCGGCCAGTGCGCGCTCGACAAGCGGCCGCGCGTGATCTCCGACATTCCATCCGACGTGGTGCCGATCAACTCGGCGCTGTTCCGCGTCGCACCGAAGAACCTCGTGGTGCTGCCGGTGCTGTTCGAGGGCCAGGTCAAGGCCGTGATCGAGCTCGCCTCGCTGGTCTCCTTCACCACCTCGCAGATGACGTTCCTGGAGCAGCTCACCGACTCCATCGGCATCGTGCTCAATTCGATCGAAGCGACGATGCAGACCGAAGGCCTGCTCAAGCAGTCCCAGCAGCTCGCCGGCGAGCTTCAGACCCAGCAGCGCGAATTGCAGCAGACCAACGACCAGCTCGAGCAGAAGGCGCAGCAGCTCGCCGAGCGCAACGTCGAGGTCGAGCGCAAGAACCAGGAGATCGAGCAGGCCCGCCGTGCGCTCGAGGAAAAGGCGACGGAGCTGGCGCTGACCTCGAAGTACAAGTCCGAATTCCTCGCCAATATGAGCCACGAGCTGCGCACGCCGCTGAACTCGATCCTGATCCTGGGACAGCAGCTCACCGACAATCCGGACGGCAACCTCTCCGCCAAGCAGGTCGAGTTCGCCCGCACCATCCACGGCGCCGGCACGGATCTGCTCAACCTCATCAGCGACATTCTGGATCTGTCCAAGATCGAGTCCGGCACGGTGACGGTCGACGCCGAGGAGATCCTGACCGCGAATCTGCTCGAGACCGTGGGGCGGCCGTTCCGGCACGAGGCGGACAACCGCGACCTGTCGTTCAAGATCGACATCGATCCGAACCTGCCACGCAGCATCGTCACCGACTCCAAGCGGCTACAGCAGGTCCTGAAGAACCTGCTCTCCAACGCCTTCAAGTTCACCGCCGAAGGCGAGGTGCGCCTCAAGGTCACGGGCGCAGTCGGCGGCTGGGGAACGGATCACCCGGTGCTGAACTCCGCGCCTGCCGTGATCGCATTCGAAGTGTCCGACACCGGCATCGGCATCCCCCTGGAGAAACAGAAGCTGATCTTCGAGGCGTTCCAGCAGGCGGACGCCGGCACCAGCCGCAAATATGGCGGCACCGGCCTTGGACTTGCGATCAGCCGCGAGCTGGCGAGCCTGCTCGGCGGCGAGATCCATCTGCGCAGCGCGCCGGGCAAGGGATCGTCCTTCACGCTCTATCTGCCGCTGAAATATTCCGGCCCGACGCTCGCACCGCGGGCTGCGCCGGCACCGCAGCTCCACGGGCAGCCGCCGGCGCTGCAGCCCGCCGCGCCCGAGCAGCAGCGCGTCATCGAGCAGCTTCCCGACGACCGGCTCAACCTCGACCCAGGCGACAGCATCCTCCTGATCGTCGAGGACGATCCGCATTATGCACGCATTCTGGTCGATCTCGCCCGTGACAAGGGCTTCAAGGTGCTGGTTGCCGCCCGCGGCGCCGAGGCGCTGGAGCTCGCCAAGCAATACCAGCCGCGCGCCGTCTCGCTCGACGTATTCCTGCCCGACATGCTCGGCTGGACGGTGCTGAGCCAGCTCAAGCACAATCCGCTGACCCGCCACATCCCGGTGCAGATCATCACGCTCGACGAGGACCGCCAGCACGCGCTGGCGCGCGGCGCGTTCTCCTTCGTCAACAAGCCGACGACGACCGAAGGCGTTTCGGCTGCGCTGACCCAGATCAAGGAATATGCAAGGCCGCGGCGCAAGCGGCTCCTGATCGTCGAGGACAACGAGGCCGAGCAGCTCTCGATCCGCGAACTGCTGCATCACGACGACATCGAGATCGTCACGACCGACACCGGCGCCGGTGCGCTTGAGACACTGCGCGAGGCGCCCTGCGACTGCGTGGTGCTCGACCTCCGCCTGCCCGACATGAGCGGTTTCGAGGTGCTGGACCAGATTCGCAACGACGAGGCGCTGTCGAACGTTCCGGTCGTCGTCTTCACCGGCCGCGAGCTTTCGGCGGAGGAGGACGCGGAACTCCACACCATGGCCCGCAGCATCGTCGTGAAGGGTGTGGAATCGCCGGAACGGCTGCTCGACGAGACCGCGCTGTTCCTGCACCGCGTCATCACGGAACTTCCGCTCGAGAAGCAGCGCATGCTGGAGAAGCTGAACAGTTCCGACGAGGATCTGATCGGCAAGACCGCGCTGCTCGTCGACGACGACGCCCGCAACATTTTCGCGCTGTCGAGCGTGCTGGAACGGCGCGGCATGAAGGTGCTGACGGCGACGACCGGCAGCGAGGCCGTGACCCTGGTCGAATCCAACCCGGAGATCGCCATCGTGCTGATGGACATCATGATGCCGCAGATGGATGGCTATCAGACCATCGGCGTCATTCGCGAAAATCCGGCCTTCGCCCGCCTGCCGATCATCGCACTGACCGCCAAGGCGATGAAGGGCGACCGCGAAAAGTGCCTGGAGGCCGGCGCGTCCGACTATCTCGCCAAACCCGTCAACACCGATCAATTGCTGCTTGCGATCCGCATGTGGCTGCACCGCTGAGTTTGGATCCGCGAATGGACCACGAAAAGGTCAACATCCTCCTCGTCGACGACCAGCCGGCCAAGCTGCTCGCCTACGAGGTGATATTGAAGGATCTCGACGAGAACCTCGTGATCGCCTCGTCGGGGCGCGAGGCGCTGGAGGTGCTGCTCAAGACCGAGATCGCGGTGATCCTGGTCGACGTCTGCATGCCCGAGCTCGACGGCTTCGAGCTCGCCGCGATGATCCGCGAGCATCCGCGCTTCCAGAAGACTGCGATGATCTTCATCTCCGCCATTCAGGTCAGCGACATCGACCGGTTGCGCGGCTACGAGATGGGCGCGGTCGACTACGTGCCGGTTCCGGTCGTGCCGGAGGTGCTGCGTGCCAAGATCAAGGTGTTCTCCGAACTCTACCGCAAGACCCGCGAGCTCGAGCGGCTGAACCAGGAGCTCGAGGATCGCGTCCGCGCGCGCACGGCGGAACTGGAAAACTCCACCGCGAAGCTGCGCGAGAGCGAGCAACGGCGCAGCATGGCGATCGCCGCCGGCAAGATGGGCTCCTGGGACTGGGACTGGATCAGCGGCGACTGGATGTGGGACGAGGGGCAGTATCGCATCTTTGGCGTCAGCCCCGAGAGCTTCGAGGTCAACCCGCCCAACGTTCAGGCGCTGCTGCATCCCGATGACGTCGATCAGTTGCGCAAGGCGATTGCCGAGTTCAACAAGGGCACGCGGGCCTACGAGACCGAATTCCGCATCATTCGGCCCGACGGAGAGGTGCGCTGGTGCGTCGGCACGGCGGCGGCGACGGTGGACGATAACAGTCGCGTCGTGCGCGTGAGCGGCGTCACCGTGGACATCACCGAACGCAAGCGCGCCGAGGAACGGCAGAATCTGCTGGCGCGGGAAGTCGACCATCGTGCCAAGAATGCCCTGGCGCTGGCGCAGTCAATCGTGCGCCTCACCCGTGCCGACGAGGTCAAGGCCTATGTCAACGCCGTCGAGGGCCGCATCAATGCGCTCGCGCGCGTGCACACCATCCTGTCGCTGTCGAGCTGGCAGGGCGCCGAGCTCTCCAGGCTGATCGACGAGGAGCTTGCACCCTACTCGCTCGGCGGCCAGATCATGTTGGCGGGGCCCGAGGTCCAGCTGCTGCCGGCCACGGCCCAGACCTTGGCGCTCGCGCTGCACGAGCTGTTCACCAACTCGGCCAAGTACGGCGCGCTCTCGACCCGGTCGGGACGGCTCGCGATCGGCTGGCAGGTCGAGGATCAATTGCTGACGTTGAACTGGGAAGAATCCGGAGGTCCGCTCGTCATGACCCCGAAGTCCCGCGGCTTCGGCACGCGGAGCCTGCTTGCCAGCGTCGAGTCCCAGCTTGGCGGACAGGCGCAGTTCGATTGGCGGGCCGAAGGCCTGTTGTGCCGTCTGGAAGTGCCGTTGGTGCGCAAGACGGCGGCGACGAACGCATCCGGCAAATTCGAGGATGCCAGCTCCGCGGAATTGCAGCGCGCGTCGGGTTAGACGTTTACGAGCGAACGGTCGCGTCGAGACAGCGCAGCACGAGGCGAAGCGAGGTGTGCCTTCCGGCGGGACCGGAAGGCAAAAAGCTTAGCCGGACGCCATCATCCGTTGCGCCGTCCGCGGTTCGCGTGCGACCCGGCCTTCGAGCCAAGCCTCCGTGCAGGCGAGATCGCGCAGTGCCCTGGCGTAGCGGCGAGCCGCGCTTCGCTCCGCGCCGCGCGGCAGCTTGCGCGCCTTGCGCAGAATGTCGGCGGCCGCGTTGCGGTAGGCCAGCGAACGGTAAAGAAAGACAACCTTACCCATAGCAAGTGTTCCCGTTTTAACGTGACCATCCTCGCAAGCCCGGCATGAACGTCCGATGAAGCCGGAGATGACAATTCCTTCATTCAATTGGAACCAGGGAATCTCGCCCGCGTTGCATGCCAAATCGGGAGGCAGTTCCCATGCCCGCGAAAAAGTCGACGGACCTGCTCTCAGCGGGCGGGCTCATCAAGCTGGTGACGCACGCCATGATGGGCGCAGCCCTTGGCCTCGCCTTTAGTCTCGCACTGATCCTGTGCAACCCCGCGGTCGCCAGCCTGCTCGGTCACGGCGGAAGCCAGGCCGCGGCCGTCTTCGCGCTCACGCTGGTCACGACATTCGCGATCGGCGCGACACTCACCGGCGTGGTGTTCATCCTCGTCGAGGACAAGCAATCTTGATAAGGGTGTGAGGCGCGAACACGCGCCTTGTTCGGAACTCCCGCGGCAAATCGCGGTTGGCTGCCTGCGTCAATTTAACTCAGGGAGTTCCCCGCATGACAACGACCAAGCTCGTTCTCACCGCAATGGTGGCCGCCGGTCTCGCCGCCGCGCCGCTCGCCGCGCAGGCCAAGTCGCACAAGGCGAAACATGGTTCTTCGATGTCGTCGTCGCAGACCACGGGCGCCAACACCAAATCGTCCAAGGGCGCAGATCCCTCCGGCCAGGGCGGCTCGGGCCCCGGTTCAGACCAGGGCGGCACCATGACCAACCAGTCCAGCAAGGGCATGAGCAACACCAAGTGAGCTCACGCCACCTGACATCAAAGGCCCCGCGGCAACGCAGGGGCCTTTTTTGTTGCGTGATCGTTCGGCTCGCGCGGCATTGATGGGCGCCGGCGTCAACTCATTGCGGTCGGCGCGTTCCGAGGCTGAGCCCGCGGCTTGCAGAGTCCGTCTTCACGAGTTGCTCGAGCTGCGCCCGCTTGCGTCCGATCAGAAGCTGGGCCGCGGCATCATCGAGACCCGCGCGCTGCAATTGCCGGATGGCAGAGCCGAGTTCGAGAATCTCGGCGCGTAACCTCAGGATCCGGTAAGCGTCCGGGTCTTCCTCCACGACGCCATCTCCCTCGAAGCTTCAGCGCCGCGAGATCCCGCGCCCGGACGTGCCGACGGGCTTCACAAGACGAAGGCGGGCGCGATGGCGAACGTCAGGCAGGACGTCGCCGCCACCGGCCGTCTTCCATTCGCCGATGAGCAGATTGAGCTTCCGGCGCAGATCCATCTGCGCCATCGCTTGACGGGTGCAATCGCGATCGCCGTTGATGCAAGCACGCACGGCCGCCTCGACCTCGGCCATTTCCAGCCTCAAGGTACTGATTTTACGCCGAATTTCATTAATTCTGTTGTCCATGGCTTGTTAGAACAAAATAAGAACATATAGTCAAGCCAGGATTTCGGGATGGAGATGTCAAATGCAGGTTCAAGGCCAATTCAATGCCAGGGTCTTTCTCGCCGAGCAGATGACCCGGGCGCAGGGGCTGAAGCTGAAACGGCTGAGTGAAGAGGCCTATCAGCCCGCACAATATGCGCGCGATCTGTCCTTCACCGAGGCTGCACGGCGCATCCAGGTGCTGGAAGCGGAGATCGAGCTGGCGAATTCCTTCTAGGCCGCAGCATGCGCCCGGAATGTCGGGTGCGCGCTTTCGGAACGATGCCCGCGTCGAATGGTTCTCCCCGGCCAAGGGAGAACATGCATGGCACGCAAGGCAAAGAAGCGCCGCTACTCACGCAGCTCCGGCAGCGATGTCGAAAGCGAGATGCGGCGTTACAAGAAGGGCACGGCGAAGAGCGGTCGCAAAGGCCGCGGCGGACGCGTGAAGAGTCGCAAACAGGCGATCGCGATCGGACTGTCGAAGGCGCGCAAGAAGGGCAAGAAGGTCCCCAAGAAGACTGCGAAGAAGGCGACGAAGAAGAAGGCGTCCAAGAAGAGGACGGCCAGGAAGACAGCCAGGAAATCGTCGAAGCGCAAAACCGGCAAGCGTTGACGCCGACTGATCTCAGATCATGCTGCCCGGCATGAAGCAGCGGATCGAAACCCCGAACGCGGTCTTCACCGGCCACACCATGGTGCGGCCGGCGCGGTTGGGCTCGGTGATGACGGCTTCATCAGGCACTTCGACCCACTCCCCGTCGAGGCGCACGCGGTAATGACCGTTGTGCGAATCCCAGTCGGGATCGGCGACGGCAAAGCCATCGGCATCCGAGCAGCATGGCCCGAGATGGCTGCGCAGGCTGTCGAACCAAGGCTTGAGCGGCGAGTCCGCGTAGCGGCCGTCGTCACGGCCAAGCGCGCTGCCGCCCCAGAGCACGAATGGCGCCGCGAGCAGCGCCCCCCTCAGCGAGAGCTTCAATCGATCCATGTCGGCACCGATCAAATCCGAACCACCGGCCAGTTCCACGAAGCGGCCGCTGGTTCGAAGTTCCACGCTTGCAACCCAGTCCTTCGCGGCGTCGTTGCCGCAGCAGAGTTGCACGATGCGGAATGTGAGGGGCGAACACGGCTTTTTCGTATGAACCGGGTCACCATCGCTGCCGTTAACGAGAATGTTATCGCCCCCCCCCGCGCAAGTCCTGAAGGCGAAAGGAAAGGGCGACCCGAGGGCCGCCCTTTTGGATGGGTGGGAATGGTCGTTCGCCTTATGCGAGCGGCACCGCGACGAACCGCGTCGCCTCAGCGCTTCTGACCTGCAACAGCACGCTGCGCTTGCCGGACGATTTGGCCTGCGCCAGCTCCGAACGGACATCGCCGACATTGGCGACGGCCTTGCCGCCGACATTGAGGATGACATCGCCGGTCTGGATGCCGTGCTGCGCCGCCGGCCCTTGCGGATCGACTTCGGTGACCACGACGCCCTTCTGACCGGCGCCCTGGACTTCACCGGCCGGCGCCAGGCCGAGCCCGAGGCGCGGTGTGCCGGCGCCCGGCTGCTCCCTGCCCTCGTCGGCGCCGCCGTTTGCCTTGGCCTGCCGCTCATTCGGCAACTCGCCGAGTGCGAGCGTCAGCGTCTTGGTCCCGCCGTTGCGGAAGACGTCGAGCTTGACCGAGCTGCCGGGGGCGAGCGTAGCGATGGTGCGCGCGAGATCGCGGGAGTCCTTGACCGGAGTGCCGTTGACGGCGGTGATGACGTCACCGGCCACGATGCCTGCTTTCGCCGCCGGGCTCCCGTCCTGCGGATTGTCGACGATGGCACCGCGCGCCTCCTTCAGGCCGAGGCTGTCGGCGATGTCCGACGTCACCGGCTGCACCCGCACGCCGAGCCAGCCGCGGGTCACCGCGCCCTTGTCCTTCAGCTGCGCCACGACAAGCTTTGCGGTCGAAGCCGGAATGTCGAAGCCGATGCCGACCGAGCCGCCGGAGGGCGAGAAGATCGCCGTGTTCACGCCTATCACGTTGCCGCTCATGTCGAAGGCCGGACCGCCGGAATTGCCCTTGTTGATGGGCGCGTCGATCTGGATGAAATCGTCATACGGACCGTTGCCGATGTCGCGGCCGCTGGCCGAGACGATGCCGGCCGTCACGGTGCCGCCGAGACCGAAGGGGTTGCCGACCGCGACTACCCAGTCGCCGATGCGCGGCTTCTGATCGGAGAACTTGACGAACGGGAAGTCCGTCTTGCCGTCGACCTTGATCAGCGCGAGATCGGTCTTCGGATCGGTGCCGACAACCTTCGCGGTGTAGGTCTTGCCGTCATCCATCGTCACCTGCACCGACGCGGCGTGGTCGACGACGTGGTTGTTGGTTACGGCATAGCCGTCGGCCGAGATGAAGAAGCCGGAGCCTTCGCCCGTGATCATCTGATGGCGCTGGCGCGGCATGCCGTTCGGACCGCCCGGAAAGCGGAAGCCGAACTGCCGCGAGAACTGGTCGAACGGCGTCTGCTCGTCCTGGTCCATCCGGTTCTGTTGCAGCATGGCGCTCTGGTCGTTGTCCTGGTCGATCCTGACGCGCACCGAGATGACGGCGGGCTTGACCTTGCTGACGAGGTCACCAAAGCCCGGCGGGGTCGCGGCGGATTCCGCGGCCTGGGCCGGTGCGATGAAGGAACCCGGAGCGAACTTCGAAGAGCCGGGAGAGGCCGCCAGCACGGCCACGCCGAGCGCGGCCACGGTGCCGAGCAGCGCGAGCCGGCGCGGCCTCAAGATCTTGCGGGACGTCGGGGTGTCGGAATTGGCGCGATCGTTCATGTCGAAATGTCCATGTTGGAAGGTGTCGCCTTGCCTCCAACATGGACATCGTCACCTTACGATGTCCCGTCCATCCGATTAAATCTTGGCAAAGAACCTTGGCAGGACCGCCGGCGGCGAGGTCGGCCCTCGCATTTGATGCAGCTCAACGCGGGTCCCTCCGGCAGTGGAAAACTGCCCCCGGATTTTCATCGGAGGCGCCCCATGTACAAAGACATTCTCGTCCACATCCCAACCGAACGCCCCATGCGTCCGGCAATCGATGGCTCGGTTTCGCTCGCGGCACAGTTCAACGCCCATCTCGACGCCGTTGCGGTCGGCTATGTCGCGACCAGTGCAGCCTACGTGATGGAGGGCGGCGCTGCGGTCGCCGCCGTGTTCGAGCTCGAACGCGAGCGCGCCGTGGAGCGGGCCGAAGCCGCGCTTTCCGTGTTCGAGATCGAAGCGGCGAACGCCGGCATCGCCTACGCCTGCCGCCCGCTCGGCGCGATCCCGGCGGATGCAGCCGGCTCGCTCGGCGAGATGGCACGACTGCACGACCTCAGCGTCGTGCTTCAGCCCGAGCCGGCGCACGGCTCGTTCGACAACGACGTGCCGGGCGAGATCCTGTTCCAGGCAGGTGGCCCGGTGCTGTTCCTGCCCTATACCTTCCACGGCGCGTTCAATCCGGGACGGATCGGCATCTGCTGGGACGGCAGCCGTGTCGCGGCCCGCGCCGTGCACGACGCCGCTCCATTCCTGGCGCGCGCCGATGAGGTCGTGATCATCACCGTCAACGAAGCCAAGGCGGTTTCGGACGAGGCTTCAGCGAACCATCTCGCAAGGCATCTCGGGCGGCGCGGAATCTCGACCCGCACGATCAGCCTGTCGGCGACGCGCGCCGACATCCAGCCGACCATCCTGTCGCTGGCGGCCGATGAGGCCCTCGATCTGCTGGTGATGGGCGGCTACGGCCATTCGCGCTTGCAGGAGCGCGTTCTCGGCGGCGTCACCCGCGCCATGCTGGAAGCCATGACGGTGCCGACGCTGATGTCGCATTGAGACGACCGGGAACCGTTACGCCGCGACCGGGGTCTCCCAGGTCGCGGGCGGCTCGGCGGCCTCGTCGTGCTTCACGTTGCACGCGTCGAAATGCGCCTTGAGCGCGACCTCGGCAAGATATTCGAAATGCTCGGCCTGGCCGAGCAGTTGCCAGTTCTGGAGCGGCCGGTAGGCCGCCTGCTGACGACAGAGGGACGCCAGCGCCCGGTAGCGACGTACGTTCTCCATGAGACCCTCCCTCGCACTCGCGAAGCTTATTACTCCAATTTACGTCAGGCCGATGGCGATTGTGCAAAAGATTTGCTGCGCTCACCCGCGCCCCTGGCCTCGCCTTGTTGTTAGGAAATATATCTCCGGCCCAAGGTTCCAAACGGGCGCCGACTGACGTCCGGAACGCCCCACCGACCGAGCGGCTAGGCGTAGAGCCGGCGCTCCACGGTCACCCCGACCAGGTCGAGATAGCGTTCGATCAGGTCGGGCCGGCCGACCAGATAGCCCTGTATCTCCTCGCAGGCCTCGCGCGCCAGGAAAGCGCGTTGCGCTTCCGTCTCCACCCCTTCGGCAATGACCGGGATATGCAGGGCGTGCGCGAGGCTCAGAACCGCACGGACGATCTCGGCCGATTGCGGCGTCGCCTCGAGATTGGAGATGAAACCCCGATCGATCTTGATCTTGTCGAACGGGAACGACTGGAGATAGGACAGCGAGGAATAGCCGGTGCCGAAATCGTCCATCGCGATGCGGACGCCGAGCGCCTTCAGCCGGCGCAGCAGATTGAGTGCCCGGTTGAAGTCGCCGATCAGAACGCCCTCGGTGATCTCGACCTCGAGCCGCGTCGGCGTCAGCCCCGTCTCCAGCAGGATCTGGTGGATCGAACGTTCGAGATCGCCGGCCTGGAACTGGACCGGCGACAAATTGACGGCGACCTGCAACGGCCGCGACCAGGAGGCCGCCTCGCGGCACGCTTCGCGCAAGACCCATTCGCCGATCTCGACGATCAGCCCGTTCTCCTCGGCCAGCGGAATGAACTGATCCGGCGGCACGAAGCCCCGCGTCGGATGATTCCAGCGCAGCAGCGCCTCGAAGCCGATGACCTCGCCATCCACCCGGGCCTGCGGCTGGAAGTAGACCAGGAACTGGTTCAGCTCCAGCGCCTGCCGCAGATCGTGCTGCAACAGCCTGCGGTCGCGCAGCTCCTGATCCATCTCGGATTCGAAAAAGCGGACCCGCCCCCTGCCCTCGCGCTTGGCACGATAGAGCGCCGAATCGGCGTTGGCGAGCAGCGTGGCGGCGTTCACGCCGTCATCCGGATAGAACGCGATGCCGACGCTGAGGCCGACATGGGGCAGATAATCGTCGACCTCGAGTTCCGTGCCGATGGTCTCGACCAGCCGTTCGGCGAGGCCGAGAACGTCCTCGCGGCTGATGTCGTCCGGCATCAGGATCATGAACTCGTCGCCGCCGATACGGGCCACGAAGGCACCGTCGGCTTCCGCGGCGAGCCGGTCCGCCGCCGCCCGCATCAGCATGTCGCCGACGGGGTGACCGAACACGTCGTTGACCTCCTTGAAGCGGTCGAGATCGAGGCTGAGCACGGCAAAACTGGTCGCCGCCTCCTGCGCCTGCTCCAACCGCTCGCCGAGCGCGGCGTTGAAGGCGCTGCGGTTCGGCAGGTCGGTCAACGCATCATGATGCGCAAGATGGCTGATCCGCGCCTCATTCCTGATCCTCTCGGTGACGTCCTCGATCACGCCGACCAGATATTGCGGCGCGCCGCCGCCGTCCCTGATCAGCAGCTTGCGCGAATTGACCAGACGATCGCGGCCCTTGACGCCGACTTCGAGCAGATGCCCCTCGAGGAACATCGGCGTGCCGCTGTCGACGACACGGCGATCCTGCTCGTTGACGACGCGGGCGATCTTGTCCGGAAAGATCTGTTCCGGAGTCTTGCCCAGCATCTCCTCGCGCGGCATTCCGTAATATTCTTCGCCGGCGCGATTGAGCAGGATGTAGCGGGAGTCCTTCGCATCCTTGGCGAACACCGCGATCGGAATATTCTCGATGATGCTGTCGAGGAATTCGCGCGCCCGCCCCAGATCCTGTTCGGCGCGCTTATGCGTCTGTTCGAGTTCCTCGATCATCAGCTTGATCGCACGGTCGGTGCGGCGGCGATCGCAATCGCTCTCCTCATAGGCCGCGCTGACGAGCTCGCCGAGCTTGGTCAGGTCGACCTTGCCGGATTCGTCCGTCGACTGGCGGATTTGCCTGGCGAGTAGCCGATGCATGGTCACGCCGCCGCCTCCGCGATGACCGTGACGGTCATGGTCTGGTTATGCAGTTCGCAGCGGCCGGATGCGGCCGGCGGGGCGATCTCGCCGTAGGAGTAGAATCCGATCCGGACGACATCATCGCCGAGTTCGGCGGCAACGGCGTCCAGCTCGTCCTGGGTGCGCTGCCCCATCACCCTGCGGCGGCCGGTGCAGCTCACCAGGATCGCAAGCTTGTCCCCGGCAATCTCGTCCGCGAGTGCGCTGCGCGCCTGCCGGCCGGCCTCGCCGGCACCTGCGGCGAGACTGTCGAAATTGGCGCGCATCAACTGCGCGGTGCATCCTTCCGGAATGTCCGCCGCGAACGTCAACGTGCGGGCGTTGCGGTCCACCGCGAACACCGAGCGCACGATCTGCCGGCTAGGCTCGGCCTCGTCGTGGATGCGCAAGGGGAACGCGAGGCCCGAACCCGGCATGGCCGCGGCCTCCTCCTCGCCGAGATAGCGGGTATAGAGATCCAGCGGCGGCTCACCGTCGAGCTCCACGACCACGGATCCTTGCGCCTTCGTCACCTTGCGGCGCGGCCCGAACACGTCCCAGCCGCCGGCGCAGCCATGCGCGAAGCGGAACGAGGCACCGTAGAATGCGATCGCTGCGACGCGGTTCGGCGACGGCTCCGCGTCGGCGCCGACGATCGTTTGTGCAAATTGAGAACCGTCGCCGGCGAGTCCGCCGGTGACGGGCAGATCCGGTCCGAGAACCTCGGTGATTCCGGCAAGCAGTTCGCCGCCGTTCACCGCCAGTCCGTCCGACAGGACGAACAGGCCGGCCAGATCCGATGACAGCGCCTGGCGGGCAAGACGCGCGCCGCAGGCGCGCGACGCATCGCGGCTCTCGACGACCTCCTGCACCAGCCGTACCTGCGTATGGGCGAAGCGCACGGCGACCGCGACGATCTCGTCATCGCAGATGTCGTCGCCATGGATCTGCCCACCGGTGCTGCAGCCGACGACATGGCTGTCGGGATGAAGTCCGCGAAGCTCGCGATAGCGATCGCCGTCCGCGAGTTGCTCACGGCTGCCGAAATAGAGCACGAGTTGGGGTGGCTCGCGCAGCGCCTCCGCTCCGCGCCAGCCATGGGCAGCATTCCAGTGAAGATATCGAATGTGCATCCCACGCCCTCTGCAGCTCTTGAACCACAGATTGTGGAGCGGCGCATTGCGTCGCCGTTAATCGGGCGCTTACTTCGACACCGTTGGTTACCCCGGCATGAAGGGGATCGCCGACTCGTGTCAAATTCCCCGTAGGATCCCGGGAAAACTTATCGCCGAGGCACTCGATACCTCAGCGCGCGCTTGGCGAAGTCATCCGTAGTCTACCGGGTGCGCGCGCTTTCGCTAAGGCGCATCGGCTGCACAGCATCCTCTCGCAGAGTCGGACCCCGTCCCGTCGCGGCAGCGATGCGAATGGCTTCGATGTTTGCGGCATAGTCGGCAGCGCTCTTGCCGCGGAATACCGCGGAACCCGCCACCAGCGTATCGGCGCCGGCCGCTGCCACCGCCGCGGCATTGTCGCGCGTGATGCCGCCGTCGACCTCGAGCCTGATCGGCCGGTCGCCGATCATGGCTTTGATACGTTCGATCTTCGGAAGCTGGGATTCGAGGAACGACTGACCGCCAAATCCTGGATTGACCGTCATCACCAGCACGAGATCGATGCGATCGAGGATATACTCGATCGCGCTCTCGGGAGTGGCGGGACACAGGCTGACACCGGCCCTCTTGCCGAGCGCACGGATGGCCTGGAGCGAACGGTCGAGATGAGCGCCGGCTTCGGCGTGAACGGTGATGAAATCGGCCCCCGCCTTCGCGAACGCTTCGAGATAGCGATCGACAGGCGCGATCATGAGATGCACGTCGAAGATCTTCTTCGTCGTCGGCCGGATTGCCTTGATGACATCTGCGCCGAAGCTGATGTTCGGCACGAAATGTCCATCCATGACGTCACAATGGATCCAGTCGGCGCCGGCCGCGTCGATTGCCGCGATCTGCTCGCCGAGGCGCGCGAAATCCGCGGCCAGGATCGAGGGAGCGATGACGATCTCTCGTGTCATGGCTTTGCACTCCGCGCTTCAGTGCCGCCGCTGAAGACGCGGCTCGCCAGCACGTCCATGGGATCGATGGTTTCGAGATCGGCGACATCGAGCATGCGGTCGAGATCGGACACCAGGCGATCTGCCTGCCGCAAGCGGATGCGGTCGACCGCGTTGCGGATCGAACGTGCATTGGAGAAGAACGGCTGGGTCCGGCGCAGCGCGATGTATTTCTCGAAGGCCTCGCGCGCCGACGTCGAGAAGCGATAGCCCCGTTCCTTCAGCATCAGCTCGGCGATGACGAGCAGCTCCTCTTCCGCATAGTCCGGGAATTCGATGTGGTGGGCGATGCGCGAGCGGAAGCCGGGATTGGAGGCGAAGAAGCTCGTCATGCGCTCGCCATAGCCGGCGAGGATCACGACGAGATCCTCGCGCTGGTTCTCCATCACCTGAAGCAGGATCTCGATCGCCTCCTGGCCGTAGTCCCGCTCGTTGTCGGGCCGATGCAGGTAATAGGCCTCGTCGATGAACAGCACGCCGCCCATCGCCTTCTTCAGGATCTCTTTCGTCTTCGGCGCGGTGTGACCGATATACTGACCGACGAGATCGTCGCGCGTCACCGAGGTCACCTGCCCGCGCCGCACGAAGCCGAGGCCGTGCAGGATCTTGGCCATGCGCAGTGCGACCGTGGTCTTTCCGGTACCGGGATTGCCGGTGAACGACATGTGCAGCGTCGGCGGTGCGGAAGCGAGGCCCGCGCGCTGCCGGATACGTTCGATCAGCAGCAGCGAGGCGATCTGGCGCACGCGGCTCTTCACCGGCCTCAACCCGACCAGCTCCTGCTCGAGCTGCTGCAGCGTGTCGGTGATCCCGGCCGCTTCAGCCTCCTTGCGGAGGTCGAATTGGGTCTCGTTGGGCTCAGTCGTGGTGGCGTGGGGCACATCGAGCATCGGGACCTCGGAAAAAAGGGCTTCGCCGCGAGGGAGGCGGCGAAGCAGTTGGTCCGCCAAGGATCCGGAGCAGGGAGAGCTCCGTGCGGAAACGGATGACTTAAGTTGACGCGTGCGCGGCGTGCTTGCGCACGGTGGTGTAGCGGATCGCCCGGCCACCGACCTCCTGCCGCACCAGCTCGAACTCGGCCTCATCAGGCGGCCGGTTGACCAGGAAGGAGATCCGCACCGATTCCCAGCCGTGGCTGGAATCGAAGCCGCTGATGCGGATGTAGCGGTCGCCATACACCCTGCGACACTCCGCGAGCTCCATCATCACGCCGGCGGCGTCCTGGAGGTCGAACATCGGCAGGCCCCACATCTCCCAATAGGTGTTGCGGGGATGGGGATCGTCGGTGAACTCGATGTTCACCGCCCAACCGTTGGTGAGGCAATATTGCACCTGCTTGGTGATCTGGTCGTCGGTCAGATCCGGCAGGAACGAGAAGCAGCCCTGGGTCAGTTTCATTGTCAAAACTCCTCAGACGGTTTCGAGCGCCGTCGGCACGAAGTCCGGCGTGTCGGTGGATTGATAGTTGAACGTCACGTCCTTCCAGACCTCGAGCGCCGCCTTCAGCGGCGTGCAGGTCTCCGCTGCCCTCGCCAGGATCTCCGGACCTTCGTGGACGTAGTCGCGGCCCTCGTTGCGGGCGAGGATCATCGCTTCCAGCGCCACGCGGTTGGCGATCGCACCGGCCGCAATCCCCATGGGATGGCCGATGGTGCCGCCGCCGAATTGCAGCACGACGTCTTCGCCGAGCAAGTCGAGCAACTGGTGCATCTGGCCGGCATGGATGCCGCCGGACGCAACCGGCATCATCTTGTTCAGGCTCGCCCAGTTCTGGTCGAAGAACAGGCCGTGCTCGAGCTTGGTCGGGTTGAAGTCCTCACGGCAGACGTCGTAGTAGCCACGCGTGGTGTTGGGATCGCCTTCGAGCTTGCCGACCACCGTGCCGGCATGGATGTGGTCGACGCCGGCGAGCCGCATCCACTTCGCGATGACGCGGAACGAGACGCCGTGGCTCTTCTGCCGCGTATAGGTCGAGTGACCGGCGCGATGCAGATGCAGGATCATGTCGTTGCGCCGCGCCCATTTGGCCATGGACTGGATCGCGGTGTAGCCGATCACGAGGTCGATCATGACGATGCACGAGCCGAGCTCCTTGGCAAACTCGGCGCGCTCGTACATGTCCTCCATCGTTCCCGCGGTGACATTCAGGTAGGTGCCCTTGACCTCGCCCGACGCCGCCTGGGCCCGGTTCACGGCCTCCATGCAGTACAGAAAACGATCACGCCAATGCATGAAGGGCTGCGAGTTGATGTTCTCGTCGTCCTTGGTGAAGTCGAGCCCGCCCTTCAGCGCCTCGTAGACCACGCGGCCGTAGTTGCGGCCCGACAGCCCGAGCTTCGGCTTCACCGTTGCGCCGAGCAGCGGCCGGCCGAACTTGTCGAGGCGCTCGCGCTCGACCACGATGCCGGTCGCAGGCCCCTGGAACGTCTTCACATAGGCGACCGGGAAGCGCATGTCCTCCAGCCGCAGCGCCTTGAGCGGCTTGAAGCCGAACACATTGCCGATGATCGAGGCCGAGAGGTTCGCGATCGAGCCCGGCTCGAACAGGTCGAGGTCGTAGGCGATGTAGGCGAAGTACGAACCCGGCGAGCCCGGCACCGGATCGACCCGGTAGCATTTCGCGCGGTACTTCTCCGCCGCCGTCAGGCGGTCGGTCCACACCACGGTCCAGGTCGCGGTCGAGGACTCACCAGCCACTGCCGCAGAGGCCTCGATCGGATCGACCCCCTCCTGCGGGGTCACCCGGAACAGCGCGATGACGTCGGTGTCCTTTGGCGTATAGTCGGGCTCCCAATAGCCCATGCGCTTGTATTCCATCACGCCGGAGCGATAGCGTTCTTTGCCGCGGACGGTGCCTGCATGTGCATTCATGTCTCTCTCCTGTCTCTTCTCTTTCTGATTGATCAGGCTGCCACCGGCTCGCGGGCATCGATGCGCGGATCGAGCTCGCCGGCGCGGTAGCGCCGCGCCATCTCGCTCAAGGGAACGACCTTGATCTTGCTGGCGTGGCCTGCGGTGCCGAACTGCTCGAAGCGCTCGCGGCAAAGCTCGCGCATCGCGTCCATCGCGGGCTTGAGGAATTTGCGCGGATCGAACTCGGAGCGTGTCTGCGCGGCGACTTTCCGGAACACCGCAGTCATCGCCAGGCGGCAATCGGTGTCGATATTGACCTTGCGCACGCCGCTCTTGATGCCCCGCACGATCTCCTCGACCGGCACGCCCCAGGTCTGCGGCATCTCGCCACCGAACTGATTGAACATGTCCTGCAACGGCTGCGGCACCGAGGAGGAGCCATGCATCACCAGATGCGTGTTCGGCAGGCGACGATGGATCTCCTCGACCACCCGCATCGCCAGGATGTCGCCATCGGGCTTGCGGCTGAACTTGTAGGCGCCGTGCGAGGTGCCCATCGCGATCGCGAGCGCATCGACCTTGGTGGCGCGGACGAAATCGACGGCCTGATCGGGATCGGTCAGGAGCTGGTCGTGGCTGACTTGGCCCTCGACACCATGGCCATCCTCCTGCTCGCCGCCGCCATGTTCGAGCGAACCCAGAACGCCGAGCTCGCCTTCGACGGACGCACCGACCCAGTGCGCAAGATCGACGACGCGGCGGGTGATCGCGACGTTGTAGTCGTAATCGGCCGCCGTCTTGGCGTCGGCCTTGAGCGAGCCGTCCATCATCACCGAGGTGAAGCCATGGGCGATGGCGGAGGCGCAGGTCGCCTCGTCATTGCCGTGGTCCTGGTGCATGCAGAGCGGGATGTCGGGATAGGTCCGCTCCAGCGCGTCGATCATGTGCGAGAGCATGAGATCGCCGGCATAGCTGCGCGCGCCGCGCGAGGCCTGCATGATGACGGGCGCGTCGACCTCGGCGGCCGCCTGCATGATCGCGATGCCCTGCTCCATGTTGTTGATGTTGAATGCCGGCACCGCGTAGCCATGAGATGCAGCGTGGTCGAGCAATTGTCGAAGGGTAATGCGTGCCAAGGGTCGTCCTCCTTATTGGCTCTTGCGGGCGATCGCCCGGCGGGCCGCCTCCGCGATGCTTTGTGGCGTGATGCCGAATTCGCGGTACAGCACCGGGGCCGGCGCCGAGGCGCCGAAGCCGCGCATGCCGACGAACTCGCCATCAGGGCCGATCCAGCGATGCCAATCACCGGCAACGGCCGCCTCGACGCCGACACGCGGCGCGGTGCCGAGCACAGCGGCGCGATAATCGTCCGGCTGCTCCTCGAACAGGGCGAAGCAGGGCGCGGACACCACGGCCGCACGGATGTGCTCCGTTGCGAGCAAGCGAGCCGCGTCCAGCGCGATCGAGACTTCCGAGCCGGTTGCGATCAGCGTCACGTCGCGTCCGCCATCCGGGGAGACGACGAGATAGGCACCGCGCGCGACCCGGTTCCTGCCGCGCGCATCGCTGCGGAAGGTTGGCAGTGCCTGCCGGGACAGGCACAGCACTGAGGGGCGGTTCTCGGAGCTGAGCGCGCAGTCCCAGGCCTCGAGCGTCTCCACCGCGTCGGCCGGACGGAACACCAGAAGGTTCGGAATGACACGCAGCGCCGCGAGATGCTCGACAGGCTGGTGCGTCGGACCATCCTCGCCGAGACCGATGGAGTCGTGCGTCATCACGTGGATGGCGCGCAGCCGCATCAGGGCCGCAAGGCGGATCGCGGGACGGCTGTAGTCGGAGAACGCGAGGAACGTACCGCCATAGGGGATGAAGCCGCCGTGCAATGCGAGGCCGTTCATCGCGGCGGCCATGCCGTGCTCGCGAATGCCGTAGTGAATGTAGTCGCCGGCGAACGCCCCGCGCTTGAGGGGAGCCTGCGCCTTGGCATGCGTGAGATTCGAATGCGTCAGGTCTGCGGAGCCGCCGACCAGGCCGGGGATGGTTCCAGCGATGCCATCGAGCACCTGTTGCGAGGCCTGCCGCGTCGCAAGCTTCGGCCGCTCGCTGGCAAAACGCTCGCGCAGTTTCGCGGCGGCCAGCGCATAGGCGGCCGGAAGGGCGACGGCCTTGCCTTCGACGAACAGCTCGCGCTGCTCTGGCGTCGCGCGCTCATAGCGATCGAGCCAGGCGAGCCGATCGACCTGCCCGCGCTGCCCGATCATCCGCCACGCCTTGAGCACCGGCATCGGCACCACGAAGGGCTGATAGTCCCAGCCGAGAGCCCGGCGCGCCAGCGCGGTCTGCTCGGTGCCGAGCGGCGCGCCATGCGCCTTCTCGGTGCCCTGCCTGTCGGGCGCGCCGTAACCGATGATGGTGCGGCAGGCGATCAGCGACGGCTTTGCGGTCTCCCGCTCCTCCACAATCGCCTGTGCCACGGCTTCGGGATCGTGCCCGTCGACGCGGCGCACCGACCAGCCGGAGGCCGCGAAACGCGCGAGCTGGTCGTCGGATGTCGCCAGCGAGGTCGGACCGTCGATGGAGATGCCGTTGTCGTCGAACAGCACGATCAGGCGGCCGAGCCCGAGATGGCCGGCGAGCGAGATCGCTTCCTGGCTGAGGCCCTCCATCAGGCAGCCGTCGCCGGCAATGACATAGGTGAAGTGATCGACGAGCCCGTCGCCGTGCCGCGCATTGGCCATGCGCTCGGCAAGCGCCATGCCGACCGCCGTCGCGATGCCCTGCCCGAGCGGTCCCGTCGTGGTCTCGACGCCAGGCGTGTGGCCATATTCGGGATGCCCCGGCGTCTTCGAGCCCCATTGCCGGAAGGCCTTGATGTCGTCGATGCTGACGTCGCCGCCGGTCAGATGCAGCAGTGCGTAGAGGAGCATCGAGCCGTGGCCAGCCGACAGCACGAAGCGATCGCGGTCCGGCCAATTGGGATGCGCCGAGTCGAATTTCAGGAAGCGCGAGAACAGCACGGTTGCGGCGTCGGCCATGCCCATCGGCAGACCGGGATGACCCGACTGCGAGGTTTCGATGGCATCGACCGCGAGGAAGCGGACGGCGTTGGCGAGATCATTGTGCGCGACCGCATTGAGGTCGGCTTCGGCATGAACCGAGATGTTCATCGGGCCCTCCCGTTGTTGTCGTTGGTGTCAGTCACTTCAGGCTCCGCTTGCGCTCGATGAGCTGCATGATCAGCGGCGTCAGGATCAGCTGCATCGCGAGATCGAGCTTCGCGCCGGGGCAGACGATCGAATTGGCGCGCGACATCCAGCTCTGCGGCAGCATCGAGAGCAGATAGGGGAAGTCGATGCCGCGCGGATTCTTGAAGCGGATCACGACCATCGATTCGTCCGGCGTCGGGATCCAGCGGGCGACGAACGGATTGGAGGTGTCCACTGTCGGCACCCGCTGGAAGTTGATGTCGGTCTCGGTGAATTGCGGACAGATGTAGTGGATGTAATCGGGCATCCGCCGCAGGATGGTGTCGGTGACGGCCTCGGTCGAATAGCCGCGCGCGCTGCGGTCGCGGTGTAGCTTCTGGATCCATTCGAGATTGATGACGGGCACGACGCCGATCTTGAGGTCGGCATAGCGCGCGACGTTGACCTTGTCGGTGACCACGGCGCCGTGCAGGCCCTCGTAGAACAACAGGTCGGAGTTCTCCGGCAGCTGCTTCCAGTCGGTGAAGGTGCCCGGCGCAGCGCCATGCAGCGCCGATTCCTCGGCGTCGTGGACATAGTGCCGCGTCACCGCCGTGCCGGTCTCGCCATAGTCACGGAAGGCGCGTTCCAGCTCCTCGAACAGGTTGGTCTCGGGGCTGAAATGGCTGAAATGCTTGTTGCCGCGCTCGGCCTCCTTGGCCATCTGCGTGCGCATTTCCGCGCGGTCATAGCGGTGGAAGGCGTCGCCCTCGATGTAGACGGCGTTGACCTTCTCGCGGAAAAATATCTGCTCGAAGGTCTTCTTGACCGAGGTGGTGCCGGCGCCGGAGGAGCCGGTGATCGAGATGATCGGATGCTTCCTGGACATGCGCGACCTCGTTCAGAGCCGGAAGAATCCGCGCCGCGCGAACAGCGGCGCCGAGACGCTGGCAACCAGCAGCGGATCGCAGTGCAATTCCTCGACGCGCCGCACCTCGTTGCTCGAGCCCATGATCAGCGGCACGCGCTGGTGCAGGTTCTGCGCCGAGAGATCGAGGATGCGCTCGCGTCCCGTCGTGGCGGAGCCGCCGGCCTGCTCGATGATCATCGCCATCGGATGCGCCTCGTAAGTCAGGCGCAGGCGGCCGTCGCCGTAACCGGGGCGCGCGTCCGAGGGGTACAGGAACACGCCGCCGCGGGTGAGGATGCGATAGGTCTCGGCGACCAGCGAGCCGACCCAGCGCATGTTGAAATCGTGGTTGGCGGGTCCTTCGACACCGGCGAGGCACTCGTCGATGAAGGCGCGCACCGGCGGATCCCAGTGCCGGCGGTTCGACGCATTGATCGCGAACTCCTCGCAGGCCTCGGCGATCTGCACGCCGCTGCGCGCGAGGCGGAAGCAGCCCGCCTTGCGATCGAGCGTGAAGATGTCGACGCCCTCGCCGAGCGTCAGCACCAGCGAGGTCTGCGGGCCGTAGGTGACGAAGCCCGCCGCAAGCTGCGCGGAGCCGCGCTGATGGAAGGCGAGCGAGAGGTCATCGGGCGCGGGCAGGATCGAGAAGATCGTGCCGACGGTCATGTTGATGTCGATGTTGGAGGAGCCGTCGAGCGGATCAATCGCGATGCAGACGCGGCCCGCGCGGTCGCAGATCTGGGCCTCGCGCATCTCTTCCGACGCCAGTGCCGCGATCGGCAGCTTGCCGAGGCAGCGGCGCAGGATCGCATCGGCCTGGACGTCGAGATCGCGTTGCACGTCGCCGTCACTGTTGCGGCCAGTGGTCAGGCCGGAGGCATCAGCGAGATCGCCTGTCGCGATGAGGTCGGCGATCTCGATCGCCGCCGCTGCGATGGCATCGACCGCGGCGGCCACGGCCAGCGCGTGCGGCGCGGTCTCGGAATACCGTTGAAGGCGATCGTCCAGCCTGAGTTGCCCGGTCATGTGCGTCCATCCCCTGTGCCGGCGCCGCGTCCATTCCCTCCCCTCTGGAGGCAGGTCGCGGTCAGTCCTGGCATCAGGAGATTGACAGGGGCAGCTTAATAAGGAAAATTTCTATTCATAATGAGTGTCAAAGAATTTTCTTATAATGGCCCCGGCCATGCGGCGGCCCAGCTCCGGCATCTGACGATCCGGCAGTTGCGCTCGCTCGCGGCGCTTTCGGCGAAGGGCAGCGTGACGGCGGCGTCCGGCCATCTCGGGCTGACCCAGCCGGCCGTGACCCAGCAGCTCCGGCAGCTTCAGGATCTCGCCGGCCTGCCGCTGGTGCAGCGGACCGGCGACGGCATGCTGCTGACCGAGGCGGGCAAGGAGGTGTTGGCGCTGGCTGAGCGGGTCGAGGCCGCCATCACCGACTGCCAGGGCGCGCTCGACCTGCTGGCGGGGCGGACCGGCGGGACGGTGCATCTCGGCGCGGTCTCGACCGCCAAGTATTTCGTGCCGCATGCGATCGCGGCGTTCTCCAAGCGCTACCCCAAGATCGAGATCAAGCTGACCATCGGCAATCGCGAGGAGATCCGCGAGGCCATGCACGGCTACGACCTCGATTTCGCGGTGATGGGTCGGCCACCGGCCGACGTCACCGTCGACGTCCGCCAGCTCGGCCGCAATCCGCACATCATCGTCGCGCGCAAGGGGCACTGGCTGGAGAAGGATTCCGGCCTCAACCTCACCGATCTCGTGCACGAGACCTTCCTCACCCGCGAGCCCGGCTCGGGCACGCGGACGCTAATGGAGGGCATGTTCCAGCGGTCCGATCTCGAGCCGATCATCGGCATGGAGATGAGCAGCAACGAGACCATCAAGCAGGCCGTGATCGCCGGACTCGGCATCGCCTTCATCTCGGCCCACACGGTGGCGCATGAGCTCGCCGAGGGCCGGCTCGTCGTGCTCGACGTCGCCGGCCTGCCGATCGTGCGGCAATGGTACGTAATCCGCCGCAGCGACAAGGTGCTGCTGCCGCCGGCGCAAGCGATGTTCGATTTTCTGGGCTCTGAGGGGGCGAACTATCTGCCCGACGTGCCCGAGTTCGGAGGACGATAGTCCGCCGGCACTCAGCTCATCAGCTTCATCGCAACGGTGGCCGCGAGGATCACGATGATCTGGAGCAGGCGCTCCGTCGTGAAGATGCGGTTGAAGGTGGTCATCGCTTGCCCCGGCCGACGTGAAGGATATCCCGATTGATCCGTTGCTAGCACAGACGGGCGGCGAGACAACTCCGTAATCGCCACGAGTCTGATCCGCCATCTGTGCGCTACGCGGGGATTGCATGTCACACCCTCCCCGCCCGGCGATCGGACCACCACGCGAGAGTGCGGGCTGCCCCCTCCTCGAATCCGACGACCGGCATGCCCGCGGTCACACCGCGGAGGCGGCTGACATCGGCCGCAAGGATCGGCTCGGCATCGACACCGGTTGCATCGACGGCGCCGAACCTGACCAGATGCCGCTCCTCGAGGAGACCTGCGACATGCTCGATCACGCTGCGCAGGCTGCGCACCTCGCCGCTGGCGAGATTGACCGCGCCGGTAAGCTTACTGTCCAGCACGGCAGCGATCATCTGCGCGAGATCGTCGACATAGACGAAGTCGCGCAGTTGGCCGCCATGCGAACAATCGAAGTTTTGTCCGGCGCGGAGGCTCCGGATCAGCGAAGGGATCAGGCGCGCCTCCACCTCGTGCGGACCGAACGGAAAAAACACGCGCCCCCAGGTCGCGCCTGCTACGACATAGGCTTCGGCCGTCGCGAGCTTGGCTTGTCCGTACAATGTCGTGGGACGGCACGGGCTCGCGCGTTCGTCGCACAGCCTGCTCTGCGCTCCATATTCGAGGCAGCTTCCGATGCCGAGAATGCGGCTGGTGCCGCAGGCGCGCGCATGCTTGAGCAGATCGATGCTCGCCTCCGCCCACCGCGGGTTGACGGGATCGTCGCGATAACGGCCCGGCCGCGCTTCCCAGGCGAGATGGACGAGGTGCGTCGGCCGCGCTGCGGAGAGCGCATGCTCACGACCAGCTTCGGTGAGGAGATCGACCGCGTACCAACTCACGCCCGGCGTAGCCGGTTGCGCGCCGCGCGCGATGCCATGCACCTCGAAGCCGCGACCAGCAAGCGCAGGCAGCAGCGCACGGCCGATGAAGCCGGAGGCGCCCGTGACCAGCACCCGTTTCATGCGAGATACGGCAGCGCGCGGTCGCGCGCGGACAGGATCGGATCGGATAGCGGCCAGGCGATCGCCAACGACGGATCGTCCCAGCGAATGCCGGCCGCACCTTGCGCGTCGAAGGGCACGTCGATGCAGTACATCAGCTCGGTCCGGTCAGTGAGCGTCTGGAAGCCGTGCGCACATCCGGCGGGGATGAACACGGCGTTGCCGCGGTCGGCGGCGAGCTCGACCGCGCACCATCGTCCATAGGTCGGCAGCGAGCGGCGCAGATCGACGATCACATCGAAGGCGCGGCCGGCAACGCAGCGCACCAGCTTCGCCTCCGGCCGGCTGGCCTGGTAATGCAGACCGCGGAGGGTGCCGGCGCGTTCGTTGCGGGACAGGCTGACTTGCGCGAAATGCGTCGGCAGTCCCTGCGCCGCGAACGCATCGGTATCGAACAGCCGGGCGAAGAATCCGCGCGCGTCCATCTCCGGCTCGATGTCGATCCCGACCACGCCAGGCAGAGCCAACGCCGTGAACCTCATCTCGCCCCTCCGCGCCGCGACGCCGCCGTTGCGAACCTCCGTTCACTCGCACGCCTTTTCGGTTGCATCATGGGCAACCTTGTCGGAGTTTCCGTCGCTTGTGGGACTTCACTAACAGCCGCGACAGGGCGGCACAACGGGACGATCCGGTCATGCACGGGCATCGATGCCGCTTCTGCGCGCGGGAGCTCGACGAGACCTTCGTCGATCTCGGCCTGTCGCCTCTGGCGAATTCCTATCTGCCGCCGGAGCGCACGGATGCCGCCGAGCCGGCCTATCCGCTGCATGCTCGTGTCTGTCGCGCTTGCGGGCTGGTCCAGCTGCCGCAATTCGAGCCTGCGACCAGCATCTTCGACCAGTATCTCTACTATTCCTCCTATTCCGAGAGCTGGCTGCGACACGCGGAGAGCTATGCCGCCGACATGATCGCCCGCGCGAGGCTCGGGCCTGCGTCCGAGGTGATCGAGATCGCCAGCAATGACGGATATCTGCTGCAGTATTTCCAGCGCGCCGGCATCGGCGCGCTCGGGATCGAGCCGGCCAGCGGCCCGGCGGCCGCTGCCATCGCCAGGGGCATTCCGACCCGCATTTGTTATTTCGGTCGCGATGCAGCGGCTGCGCTGCGCAGCGAAGGCCACAGGCCCGAGCTGATCGTCGCCAACAACGTGCTGCCGCACGTCCCCGACATCAACGATTTCGTCGCGGGCCTGCGCATTCTTCTCCCCGACACCGGACGTGCGACGCTGGAGCTTCCGCACCTGCTGCATCTGATCGAAGGGATCCAGTTCGACACGATCTATCACGAGCACCTGTCGTACTTCTCGCTCGCGACCCTCGAGACGGTGTTTCGCGCACATGATTTGCGCGTCTTCGACGTGGAGGAATTGCCGACCCATGGCGGCTCGCTGCGGCTGCATGTCTGCACGGAAGCGGCGGCCGGCAGCCCCTCGCCTGCGCTCGAGCGATTGCGCCGGCGCGAGGAGGTCGCAGGGCTCGACCGGCCCGCGATCTATCGTGACTTCCGGGCGAAGGTGGCGGCCAAGCGCGAGATGATCCGCGACTTTCTCATCGCAGCACAGCGCGCGGGCAAGACGGTGCTGGCCTATGGCGCGCCCGCGAAGGGCAACACGCTGCTGAATTATTGCGGCGTCACGCGCGCGCTGATTCCGTTTACCGTGGACCGCAATCCGCACAAGCAGGGACTGCTGCTTCCGGGATCGCATCTGCCGATCCGCGATCCCGCCGCGCTGATCGCGGCCAGGCCCGCCTACGTCTTCATCCTGCCCTGGAATCTGAAGGACGAGATCATCGCCCAGCTGGCGGGGATTCGCGCCTGGGGCGGACAATTCGTGGTGCCCGCGCCCGATCTTACGATCATATCGTGAGCGATGGTTAACGATCAGGCTGCGAGCGGCGCGGCGTAGTCCATGCGCGCTGCGAAATAGGATTCCAGCTCCGACAGCGCCCGCGCTTCCCAATCCTGCGCCTGTTCCAGCAGCGACCAGCTCTGGCCCGGGCGGAACGCAGCGGTCTGGCGATAGAGCGATGCGATGCCGCGATAGCGGCGCACGTTCTCCAAGATCGCTTGACCGCTGGCCTGACCGTTGATTTGGCCGTTCATGTTCGAAAACTCCCTCGTCATTCCCGGGGGAGAAACTGCGGCCAAATCTTTTTCGAAAAGTTAGCGGCGCGCGGCAAGCGCGCGGATGGTTGCCGGACTGTTGCGCGCAGGCAACGCGCGCCATCGCGCCAGGAGGATCTATTGCGGATTCGTTGCCGCGCTCTCGCCCGGAGGCTTCAGCCCGCCGCGGCTGATGATCTTCATCGTCTCGCGGCAGAGATCGGCAAGGCCGATCAGGAAGACGGCCAGCAGGAAGAACAGATTGATCGAATCGGCATTCGCGCTGGAGAGCGTGCTGAACTTGAAGAAGGGCGGCATGAACGCCCACCACACCAGGGGAATGGTCAGCAGCGCGGTCAACGCCGCCGCCGGCGCGCCGGCGACGAGGCCGACCACGAAGATGCTGGGCAGGAAGGCCGCGAAATAGAGCTTTGCGCCGAGCGCGACGCAGAGTCCCTGAAGCGCGGCCGATATTGCGACCACCACGGCTACCAGCAGAAACGCCTGCCACGACAACGGCCGTACCCTCGGTACGCCCAACAGCCACGCACGCCTCATCAGCCTCCCCCGCCGCCCGTTGACCGGGCCCTTGTGAGACGAAAGTACTACAGCCGCAGGCAAACCGCGAGATGGAAATTGCGGCGCCCGCGGCCTCGCTGGGCCTCGGGTCCGGGTCTTGGTAAACAGCCGCATCGCCCCCTTCCGCCGGGCCGGCGACTACTCGGTCGCCGCATAAAGCAGGCCCGCGACCGGCAAAGCGAGGCCAATGGCCGAGGCCAGCGGCCAGCCGCCTTGCGCGAAGGCGAAGGCGCCGACTGCGGAGCCGGCGGCACCGGCCGCGAAGAATGTCGCCATATAGAGGCCGTTGAGGCGGCTCCGGTGCTCGTGCCCGAGCGCGAAGATGGCGCGGAAGCCGAGCACGACGTTGCCCTGGACGCCGATATCGATGGCAATCGCGGCCACGACCAGGCAGGCGAAGTTCAGCATGGAGCCGGGCGCGCCGACATAGCTCGCCAGGAAGCCTGCGGCCGCGAGCAGCATCGCAACCAGCGTCGCGATCCGGCTATGGCCGCGGTCGGCGAGCCGGCCGGCGATGGGAGCTGCGAACACGCCGGCGACGCCGGCAAGGGCGAACAGCGCGATGCCGCGCTGGGAGAAGCCGAACGCGCCTGCGAGCTGGAGCGGTGCCACCGTCCAGAACAGGGTGAAGCAGCCGAACAGGCTCGCCTGGTAGAGCGCGCGTCGCCGCAGCAGCGGCGTGTTCAAGGCTAGACGCGGCATCGACAGCAGCAGCGTGCCGTAATGCATGCGCGCGACCGGCCTGCGCCGGGGCAGTGCGAGGCGCAGCACCGCTGCGAGCACGATCATCAGCGCGGCGGAGGCGAAGAACACCGTGTGCCATGACGAGGCCGCGGTGACGAAGCTCGACACCGGGCGCGCCAGCATGATGCCGAGCATCAGCCCGGTCGAGACGTTGCCGACGACGCGGCCGCGGATCGCCTCCGGCGCCAGATGCGCCGCATAGGGAATGATGATCTGGACCGCGACCGAGCCGAGCCCGATGAACAGCGCCGCGACCAGGAACGGCAGCGCATGGGTGGAGAACCCTGCGGCGAGCAGCGCCGCGGCGCCGAGCATGATGACGGAACAGATCAGCGCGCGGTTCTCGACGAGATCGCCGAGCGGCACGATGAAGAGCAGGCCGACGCCATAGCCGATCTGCGTCATGGTCACGATCAGTCCGGCCGCCTCGTGCGACAGGCCGAGCGCGGCGCTGATCGGGGCGATCAGCGGCTGCGCATAGTAGATGTTGGCGGCGACCATGCCACAGGCCGCGGCAAGCACGAAGGTCAGGCCCTGCGACACCGCATCCGGTTCGGGGGCGGTCTCGATCGTGGCATTCATCGTCATTCCAATGGACTCCAGATATCGGGAACGATCATTCCCCAATAAGGCATGAATTCAGGCGAGCAGCTTCATCGCGACGCCGACCAGGCGCTCGCCGTCGAGCGGCAGGCGGGCCTTGCCGACGACGCGCATGCCTTGCGTGATGCAGATCATCAGCCGCGCGGTGTCGTCGGCATCGACATGGCGGGGAATCGAGCCATCGGCCTGGCCCTCGCGAATGAGGCCGGCGATGAAGGCCTCGTTGGTCTCGATCTGCGCGTTGACGCGGGCGCGCACCTCGGGATCGAGCGCGGCGAGCTCGACCGCGCCGCCGACCACGATGCAGCCGCGGCGGCCCTCGATCCCTTGCGAATGCGCGACGTAGGACAGCAGCATGTGGCGCACCCGCTCCCGGCCGCTGCTGCCGCGCGCGGCCGCGCTGCGGGTCTGCTCCCGGCGCACCGCGGCGTAGCGGTCGAATGCCGCCAGGAACACGGCCTGCTTGTCGCGAAACGCCTTGTAGACGCTGCCGGTGGCGAGCCGCATCGCGGCGGTCAGGTCCCCGATCGAGGTCGCGTGATAGCCGCGCTCGCAAAACACTCGCACGGCGCGGTCGAGCGCGGTGTCCATGTCGAATTCCCGGGGACGGCCGGGCGGGCGCGGGGTAGCTTGCGATCTGCGGGCGGCGTTTTGCATTGCGGGACAATAGGGAATGATTGTTTCCTAATAAAGACACAGAGTTGTGAAGGGGAAAGGCAGGGCTGAGCAGCGTCGTCGTGTCCCGGACAAGCTGCAACGCGCCAGCGTTGCGGCGCAGAGTCGGGACCCAGGGCGGCACGGCACGACGCGGATGGATGGGCCCCGGCTCTGCAGCGCACCACCCCGGTCGATGCTGCGCATCGCCGGGCCGCTGCGCTGCGTCCGGGGCACCTGCGGAGTGTGGCGCTGGCTCTCTCCGCCGTCATTGCGAGGAGCCCTTGCGACGAAGCAATCCAGAGTCTGTCCGCGGAGGGATTCTGGATTGCTTCGTCGCCAGCGCAAAATTGCTTCGCAATTTTGTCGCGGGCTCCTCGCAATGACGGAGTGTGGGGCGATGACCCGCTTCTCCAAGCGACACTGTCATGCCCCGGCTTGACCAACGGCCAACCTGTCAGTGATGTGTCCGAACAGGCGTCAGCTATGTCTCCGGGCTAAACACTTCGCGGGCGATGAACCCGAATATGTGGTGACAGACATCGCTTCCCGTTCTCGCGGCTCAATTCGCCCGAGCTTTGCTTGATCTCATCGCCCTCTGATCCAAGAGCAACTGGGAGGGAAGTAGACCTGCGATCAGACGGGCTCAAGGCTGG
>ERZ1034411.42-NODE-42-length-61904-cov-11.731669_pt1 | contig 61904 bp, 57 predicted proteins | sample MGYA00520583_ERZ1034411 | MGnify/ENA primary metagenome ERZ1034411 (study PRJEB33736, sample SAMEA104288481) | Azolla microphylla | place: Ecuador | collected 1982 | study: EMG produced TPA metagenomics assembly of the PRJEB19522 data set (Is there foul play in the...
CCGGGATGAGCGATGGATACGACAAAACCGAATTTCGGTAAAGTGGAATATTTTTGAGCGAATGGATTGACAGCGGGCGACACAGGCGCGGTGCCGTAGGGTGGGCAAAGCCGCGCTCTTGCGCGGCGTGCCTACGAATCCTCACCAGTCACACGCAGATCGTGGGCACGGCGCAAGTGCGCCTTTGCCCACCCTGCGAAAGCTCGCAAACTTTCTAATCGGCGGCCGCCTGCGCCGGGGCGATCTTCCCGATCATCGTCTCGATCTCCGCCTTGACGCGGTCCGGCACGGCGTTCTGCACCATGTGGCCGAGATCGGGCAGCACGATCAGCTTCGCATTCTGCACCGTTGCGGCAAACGGGCGGGCGTGGATGCTGGTCCTCACCGTCTTGTCGGGCTCGCCGGCGATGATCGTGACCGGGGCCTTGATCTCGCCATAGCGCGGAGCTTGCGCCGCGACGGCTTCCTTCAGCGTCACCAGATCATAGGCATTGGCGATGAACTCGCGCGGTCGCAGCAATAGCGGCGTCGCGGAATCCTGCACGAAGCCATCGGGCATCGTCTGCGGCAGGAACACGTTGCGCGCACCGGCTTCAGCGACGAAATAGCCGAGCGGCAAGGTGATGGTGTAGGCGAGCAGCGGGCCGATCACTGGCGTCGCGATGATCTCGTTGTAACGGCCGACGCCGCCGCGCCAGGGATGAGTGACGGGCGCGAGCATGACGAGACCGGCGACGCGGGACGGATGATCGAGCGCAATCCGCGCGCCGAGCGCGCCGCTCCAGGAATGCACGACGAAGATCGCACGTTCGATCCCGAGCTTGCCAAGCGCCTCATCGATCATCCGCGCCTGGATCTGCGGCGTCGAATCCTGCCGCCGCGCCCGCGTGCTCCAGCCATGGCCGGGACGATCGACCAGGATGACGCGATGGTTCCTGGCGAGGAGATCACCGAGCGGCCGCCGCATTGCTTCGAGATTGGAGCTCGCGCCGTGCAGCATCACGATCGGCAGGCCGGCATCGCGCGGACCGGGTTCGGCCGCGGGCGGACCGGTTTCGGCCGCGGGCGGACCGGGTTCGGCCGCGCGCGGGCCGATATCGACGACGTGCAGGCTCGCGCCGTCGACCTCGACCATCCCGCCTTGCGGCGGATAGGCGCGCTGAACGGCGACGATTCCGGCCTGCGTGACCAGCGCCAGCAGAACCAGCGCCGTCACGACTGAGATCACGATCATGAAGAGAATCCGGGAGATCCTGGGCACGGGGAAGTTACGAGCCTTGTGTGCGGCAGTTTCGTCCATCAGCTCTTGCCGCCGTCCACCGAAAACGCCGGGGCTGTGGATATGTGCATAATTGCGGAACTCAAAAACCCAATGAAATCAACAATATTCCACACGGGCGCGCAAGCCCCGGACCAGCTTCATGCGGCCGTCATCGCGGCTTCCTTATAATCGCCACGGTCGGTTCCGCCATTTAAGCGCGGGTGGGCGCCGATCCTCCTCGCAACCTCAGGGGCTGGGGAAAGACCGGCAGAACTTGCACTGGTTTGAACCGGAGGATTTTCGATGAGCTTCAGATCGAACGACACTGCGATCGACGAGATCGTGGCGAGCTGCAACGGCGATTTGCGCGGTGCCGTGCGGGCGCTGCTGCTGATCAACGAGCATCTCGAGACGGAGCTGGCCAAGGCCTACGCCGCAGCCGCCGACCGCGGCCTGGTCGAGCGCGGCGGTAGCGCCCTGCATTGAGCCTGCAGTGAACGCGGCTAGTTCGCGCCGTCCTCGTCCTTTTCCTCGTCCGGCGTGAGCGCGGGACAGGCGCGGATCGTCGAACGTGCAAGCTTGGCATCGGCCTTCGACTTGTAGGGACCGTCGCCGAACCAGATATCGCCGATGATGACCGGATTGCTGGTCACGATGTTGCATTTTCCGGTGGCGCGGTTGCCGACCACCCAGAACAGTCCGTCGGCCAAGCTCAGCGTCCCCGACGCGAGCAGCAAGCACCCTGCAAGAATCATTCGCTTCATGGCTTTCGCTCCTGCCATGCAGGTAGGCCTGCGGCAGCGCCGACAATAGTCCTCACGATGCCGCGCCTCCGATCGTGGTTAATCCGAAGCCGCCGCATTCACTCAAGATGATCGCTTCAGGCTAGATGTCGCGCCCTTCGACCTTCTCGGTCAGCGCCTTGACCTGGTCCGGGATCTTTTCGAGATGCGGATTGACGGCGAGCGCCTTGCGATAGGCCTCGAGCGCACGCTTCTCGTTGCCGACCTCCTGCATGATCATGCCGAGGCCCGCGAGCGCGCCGAAATGGCGCGGCTCCCGGATCAGCACCTGCTGGATGTCCGCGAGCGACCGGCCATAGTCGTTCTGCATGTAATAGAGCGTAGCGCGCCGGTTCCAGGCCTCGACGTAGTCGGGCCTGAGCTTGATGACCGAATCCAGCAGCTTGATCGCGACCTCGATCTTCTTCGCATCGACCGCGGTCTTGGCCCGCGCCATCAACAGCGCCGCGGTGTCGCTCGGGGTCTGCAACCAGATCGCCCAGATCCGCGCCTCGACATGCTTGGCGCTGACCTCGTCGGGCGCCGCCTTCAGCGCGCCGAACAGAAAATCGAGATTCTTGGTGCGATCGACCTTGGGCAGCTTGGCCGGCGCCTCCGGCAGCTTCTTCTGCTTGCCCGGCGGCTCAACCTGCTGCGCAACGGCCGGAGCGAGCCCGGCGGTTCCCAGCACGAGGGCCAGACACAGGGTGCGCGGATGAAGGAATCTCACTGCCATGGTGAAAGTCTAAACGCGCAAAGCCGCCCTTGCAAAGCAAAGGCGGCGTCAAACTCGTGTGAGCCAGTGGTCTTGCGGGCGCGCGGGGCGTCCGGCAGGGCGGGATCAGCCGCCCCAGGGATATCAGCCCTGGCGCGCCTTGAAGCGGCGCTGCACCTTGTTGATCACATAGACCCGGCCCTTGCGGCGGACCAGGCGGTTGGCGCGATGGCGACCGCGCAGCGATTTCAGCGAGTTACGGACCTTCATGGCAGAATCCTGAACGTTCGAAAGGCCGTGTTCGGCACTACCGTTTCGGCACGCGCGAATGTGGCAAAATGAGATTTTTCCCGCCGGCGGACGACCGCCCGGGACGGGGCGGTTCTTAAGGCATGGCGGGAGGTCATGTCAATGTTAACCGCCCGGTTCCGAACCGGCAAAATTGCGAAAACAACCCCATGCACAGTAGAAGCGGCCGGATCGGCCCGATTTATCCCAAAGGAAATCAGGACCTTTCGAGGACGCCTTGCCAAATTCGTTATATCATATAATCAATTCGGCAACCCGTCGGGAGGAAACCCATGCCGAAGCTGAAGCTGCCTGATATCGACAAAGTCGTCGCCATCGACATCCACACCCATGCCGAAGAGCCCTGCGGCTGCCATCCCGACGACGGCTATGACGACTTCCAGGCGCAGATGGCCGAATACTTCAAGTCGCCGAACAAGCATCCGCCGACGGTGCCGGAGACCGCGGCCTATTACCGCTCCAAGAACATCGCCGCCGTGATCTTCCCGGTCGATGCCGAACGCGAGACCGGCTTCCGCCGCTACAACAATTACGAGATGATCGAGGCCGCCTCCGACCATCTCGACGTCCTCATTCCCTTCGTCTCGATCGACCCGCACAAGGGCAAGCTGGGCGCGCGCGAGGCGCGCAAGCTGATCGAGGAATACGGCGTGCGCGGCTTCAAATTCCACCCGACCATGCAGGGCTTCTACGCCAACGACCGCATGGCCTATCCGCTCTATGAGGAGATCAACAATGGCGGCGCGATCGCGCTGTTTCACACCGGCCAGACCGGCGTCGGCTCAGGGATGCCCGGCGGCATGGGCATGCGGCTGAAATATTCCAACCCGATGTACATGGACGACGTCGCGGCCGATTTCCCCGACCTCAAGATCATCCTCGCCCACCCCTCCTTCCCCTGGCAGGAAGAGGCGCTGTCGGTCGCGACCCACAAGCCGAACGTCTATATCGACCTCTCCGGCTGGTCGCCGAAATATTTCCCGCCGATCCTGGTGCGCTACATCAACTCGATCCTGCAGGACAAGATGCTGTTCGGCTCGGACTGGCCTGTCATCACGCCGGACCGCTGGCTGTCGGACTTCGCCAAGATCGAGATCCGCGACGAGATCCGGCCGAAGGTGCTGAAGGCGAACGCACGGAAGATTCTGGGGATCTAGCGTTCCCTGTCAACGCAGAGGGCTTCGATCCCAGAGACCGAAGCCCTCACGCGCACTCAGACTTGCGCCCGGCCTCCGTTGAGCACGCATCGCATAGCAAAACACGGTAAACTGACCGCCTCGCTCGGGTGAGCGAGGTATATAGTCCTCCTTCGCAGCACCGGAGGACTGATCGATGCCCATCAACGCCGTCGTGTTCGACGCCTATGGAACGCTCTACGACATCCAGTCGGTTGCAGACATCACCGAGGATGCGTTTCCGGGCTATGGCGAGATCATCACGCAGGTCTGGCGCATCAAGCAGCTCGAATACACCTGGTTGCGCTCGCTGATGCAGGCTTACCAGGACTTTGCCGCCGTCACCCGCGACTCGCTGGCCTATACGCTGCGCATGCTCGGGCTTGATTATGAGAAGGACGCCTTCGAGCGCATCATCGAGAAATACCTGCATCTCGATCTCTATCCGGATGCGACCGCCGCGCTCACCGCGCTGAAGCCGCGCAAGCTTGCCATCCTCTCCAACGGCAGCCCGGACATGCTGAATGCGCTGGTGCGCAACACCGGGCTCGACCGCCTGCTCGACGCCACCATCAGCGTGGACGCGAAGCAGATCTTCAAGCCGAGCCCGGCGGCCTATCAGCTGATCGGCGAAGAGCTCGGCACCGCGCCCGAAGATGTGCTGTTCGTGTCCTCCAATCCCTGGGACGTGGCGGGGGCAAAGTCGTTCGGGCTGAACGTCGCCTGGATCGAGCGGGTGACGCCGGAAGCCATGGCGCTGGCTTGCGTCGAGACCGAACTCGTGGCACCGCTGACCATGTTCAAGGCGATCCGCACCCAGATGGACGAGCTTGGCTTCGCACCGGACCACCGCGTCCGCGCGCTGTCCGAGCTGCCGGGGATTGCCTAGGGATCGCCGCCTGCCCGTGAGCCGCCCGCCCGTGAGAAGTGAATGAGCCTGGAATCCGTTCGCGCCTTCTTCGCCGAGAAAGCCCCCGACATATCAGTCATGGAATCCCCGATCAGCTCGGCGACCGTGACGCTGGCCGCCGAAGCCTATGGCGTCGAGCCCGGCATGATCGCCAAGACGCTGAGCTTGCGCGTCGGCGAACGCGTGATCCTGATCGTGGCCGCCGGCACCTCACGCATGGACAACAAGAAGGTCAAGGCGCAGTTCGGCGGCAAGCCGAAGATGCTGGTGCTGGAGGAGGTCGCCGACATCACCGGCCACGAGGTCGGCGGCGTCTGCCCGTTCGGGCTGAAGGCGCCGCTGCCGGTCTATTGCGACGTGTCGTTGAAGGCCTTCGACGTCGTGGTCCCCGCCGCGGGCTCGACCCACAGCGCGGTGCGCATCACCCCGGATCGCATGGCCGAACTCACATCGGCCGAATGGGTCGATGTCTGCGAGGTCAGGCCGTAAGGCGGCGCCGGCACGATGCCTGATGCATTTGACGGTCAGGGAGGCTAGCATAACGACCATGACCGACGACAAGGTGAAGCGACGACTGACCACGGTGCTGTGCGCCGACGTGTACGGCTATTCTCGTCTCATGGAAGCGGACGAAGCCGGAACGCTGGAAACGCTCCGCCGCCACCGCACGGCCATTGCGCGCCTGGTCGAGCGCCATGACGGCCGCATCGTCAATACCTGGGGCGATGCGATCATCGCCGAGTTCGCCAGCGTCGTCGAGGCCGTGCAATGCGCGGTCGAGATCCAGCACGAAATCTCGAGTCAGGCATCTGACGCATCGCAGGCGAGTCCGATGCAGTTTCGCATCGGCATCAACCTCGGCGACGTCATGGTTGACGGCACCGACATCTATGGCGACGGGGTCAATATCGCATCGCGCCTGCAGGAGCTCGCCGAGCCCGGCGGCGTCGTGATCTCGAGCTCCGTCTACGACCAGGTGCACAACAAGCTGTCCGTCGGCTTCGACTGCCTCGGCCAGCGCCCGCTGAAGAACATCGCGCCCCTGACCAGTTACCGGTTGACCCTGGGTGGCCAAGCAGCCGGGCCCGCCAGCTTCGCGGTCGGGGACAGCGCAACTCCGTTCGAGCGATCGCGGGCTCCGCGGATGGACGACAGGCGCGCGCCATCATCGCCGACGAATGTCGTCTCGGAATGGCTCGCAAGGCTGCCCCGCCCGGTCGCGGCGGCCCTCACGGTGTCGGCCTTCCTGATTCTGATCAACCTCTTCACCAGCAACAGGATCTGGTTCCATTGGCCGGTCGCAGCCATTCTGTTCGGCGTGGTGTTGCGGATGGTGCTCGGACAGCGGCCCGAATCGGACAGCAGGCCGGACCGCTGAACGAGGCGGCACGACCGTAGCCTCGCGCCTATCGCTGCGCAGTCCGGATCATACCCTCGTCAGGGCCTGGTCGTCGTCGGTCTAATCGTCGTTATCGTCATAGGGACGCGGCTGTACCTGCGGAGGCGGCGCATCGTTATAGCGCGGCGGTGGTGCGGCGCGATTGCGCGGGACCTGCTGCTGGGGCGGCATCTGGTTGTTGGACTGGAACACGGCACGACAGCCGCTCGAGAGCTGCGGCGTGTTCTGCCGCAAGCAAGCCGTGATCCGGCTCACGTCGGGGATCTGGTCGCTGCAGAGACGCCAGACGTCCGGCGTGCAGGCCATCTGTTGTTCCATGGTCCCGCGATATTCCTCGGCGAATGCTGCGCCCGGCGCGACGATGCCGCCGATCGCGAGCACGACACCCAGTGCAATCCGCTCTGTTCGCATATCCCGATCCTTCTCGATTCCCACGAATCCTCATCAATTAATGAGGCGGGAGCCGGTTCTGGACCAACAACAAAATGTGAAAATGGCGCGGGAACCTACTCCACCTTGCCGATCTTCTTCACCGCCGCGATCAGCCGCGTGCTGTCGGTCGCGACGAATTGCGCGAAGGCCGGCGCGTCCTGGTAGGCAACGAGGCTGCCCGAGGTTTCGAAGGCCTTGAGCACGTCGGGGCTCTTCATCACCTGCGCCATCGCCTCGCGCAGTCGGGTCGCGATCGGCGCGGGAAGAGAGCTCTGTGCGAACAGCCCGGCCCAGATGTACATCTCGACGTCCTTGTAGCCGAGCTCCTGGAAGGTCGGCACATCAGGGAAGCTCGCGACGCGCTGGGCGCCGCAATTGCCGAGCACGCGCAGCTTGCCGTCGTCGACCTGCGGCTTCAGCGTGCCCGGCGCGGCCGCAATCGCCTGCACGGTCCCGCTGAGCAACGCGGTGAGTGCAGGGCCGGCGCCGCGGAACGGCACATGCAGCAGTTTTATACCGGCGCTGCTTGCGAACATCTCCATCGCCACGTGCAGCGTGCCGTAGGGTCCGGACGAGCCATAGGTGATCTGACCCGGGCGCCTCGATGCGTCCTCGATGAAATCCTGCGCCGTCTTCCACGGTGCGGATGCCGGCACCGCCAGCAGCGTGGGATCGGCGAGCACGCGCGCGATCGGCATGAACTGCGAGACTTCGTAGGCGACAGGACGGTCGAACAGCCGGTCGGCCTCGGGCAGCACCGCGAGCGAGGACAACGTCATCAGCAGCGTGTAACCGTCGGGCTCGGCGCGCGCCGCCGCGGCATTGCCGACCGAGCCGCCGCCGCCGCCGGCGCGGTTGTCGACGATCACGGGCTTGCCGAGAATCCGCTCCAGCGCCATCGCCACCGGACGCGCGGCGAGATCGGCCTGGCCGCCGGCCGGGAACGGCACGATCACAGTGATGTTGCGGGCGGGGTAAAGAGCTTGGGCAAAGCTTGATTGAGAGCAAGCTGCCTGTGCCAGCGGCAGCACGGCAGCGGCCTTCAGGAGTTCGCGGCGGTTCATTGGTTGGTACCTCCCCGATTGTTTTCGTTGTTGGGAGGCAGCCTAGCCGAAATGGATTGTGTTGCGATAGCCGTGCGCTTGCACCCTCCCCGGAGGGGGCCTGGAAGGGGTCGACCGGTTGGCCGGATCGCCTCAACTACTGCGACTGCAACAAGGCAGGCAGGCTCTTGTCGAGGACGTTGCCGAGCAGTTGCCGCGTCGACGCGCGCATCACTGGATTGTTGGCGGCTTCCGGCGGCTCTGGCCACCGCGCCCAATCGATACGCAGCGTCGGCGGCCCTGTCATGAAATTGCTTCCGCTGATCGAGCCTTCGCCGCTCTTCAGAATAGCGAAGCTTTGCCCGTCATGAACGTAGATCCGTATGACCGCGTAGATGTCCGCCATGTTGTACAACGGGCTGCCCTTCATGACACCGATGCCGAAGAATCCACCCTGGCGTATTCCCTTGATCACGACGACATAGCGTTTGCATCCGGCCTGACCGGCAACTTGTCGGACGATGGCGCCGGCCTTGTCGCTGCGAGTGAACATGCCAAGCCCGGGATCGTACGAACTGAATGCGGATTTATCGGCGGCGATCCTGCGGACGACAAAACCGGAGCCGACCGCGGCCCTCACACGCTCGACGACGAGGTCATCGAGCCCGAATCCGTCGACCGGAACCTCCTTGTTCTCGTTGCCGAACACGGTCACGCCGACCTTCTTCACGATGAAGCGATCGCCCAGCAGCGATATCACGCCGACGCACGGTCCTGCAGCTTGCGGCGTGGACCGCGAAGCAGGTGCCGGCTTGGAAAGCGCGTTCTTTGCCGGCTTGGCAACCGTCGCCGGCTGAGTGGTCTGCGCCCGCGCGGGACCGGCCAGGCAGAATGCGAACAGGACGAGGCAAACGAGGCGAAGCATCATGCAGCGGTCGATCGGGTTGTTGGGAAACACGAACAAAAGGCGCGGATATAGACCGCAAAGTCTATGACCGCAACGCGACGACGCCTAGCGTTTCTTCGCCTTGGCAAACTGATTGGTTGAAAACTTCATCAGCGGCAATGAGGCAGCGGCGCGCAAGAGATCGCGTCGATCCATGATGGTGCCTCCCCCTCATTCTTCTTTGTTCCGCTGCCAGCCTAGCGTGCCGGGCAGCAAGAACAAGACGTTAACGAAGAGTTAGCCATGTCCGGCCGCCCTAGGAACGCATGCCCGCACTCGCTGTTGCCCTCTCGAGGGAGTGAGTGATGCGAAGTCCTGCGAACATCGATGTCGCCCTGGACGAGATGCTGGTGAATCTCGCAGCGATCGTCCTGCGGCTTTCAAAGCCCGAATTGACGCGAACACCGGAAGCGCGGCGCGCCCTGGCGCAATCCGTCCATCAATACGGCCGGTGCGCGGCACGCTCGCGCGACCCGCGCGTGCACGAATTGAAGACGCAGTTGGAAGGCACGCTGAAGCCGAGCTTGCGTATCGTTGCCGTCGACGGCGTGAAGGTGGCGTAGTCCCCAAGCACGCCGATAGCGAGACACTGGCGATCCCTCTCGGGCGAAGACGTGGGCACGCTTCGCTTTGCCCACCCTACGATGGTTTGCATAGACGACAGACTAGCGAGATCTCGTAGGGTGGGCAAAGGCGCGCTCTTCGCGCGCCGTGCCCACGATCACTCGCCGAATTGCCCCGGGATCTCCTGCACATCCCCTCCCCAGTCCAAGGGAAGAGTGCCCTTCTCCACGTAGCGATGAAAGCTGCTGCTAGGCCAATCGCGCACACGTGGGACGAGGCCGTGCTTCACGGGGTTGAAATGGATGTAATCAACATGCCGCTCCAGGTCCGCGTCGTCGCAAATAGCGTGCTCCCAGTAGCGCCGCTGCCAGATGCCTTTCTCACGCTTTTTCAATTTGCTCATTGAAGGCGGTGCAGCATCCAAGCCACGCGAAAACCCGCCTTTGATCAAATTCCAGCGCGATGAAAAGTCGAGGTCGCCGTCCGGCAGCGTCCAGATCACGTGCAGGTGGTCTGGCAAGATGCAGATGGCGACCGTCTCGAACGGGCGGCGTTGCCGGACATTTCGGTAGATTCGTCTCAGGCGATCAACTTCATCAACCAGCAGCCTGCTCGACCGGTCAGCGAGCACGACGGTGAAGAAGAACGTGTTGCCTTGCGCACGCCGATAGCGAGACACTGGCGATCCCTCTCGGGCAAAGACGTGGGCACGCTTCGCTTTGCCCACCCTACGATGGTTTGCATAGACGACAGACTAGCGCGATCTCGTAGGGTGGGCAAAGGCGCGCTCTTCGCGCGCTGTGCCCACGATCACTCGCCGAACTGCCCTGCGCGCGCCGATATCGAGACACTTGCGATCCCCTCAGGCGAAGACGTGGGCACGCTGCGCTTTGCCCACCCTACGGCAGCTTGCGCGGACGATGGACTAGTCTTGTAAGGTGGGCAAAGCGCAGCGTGCCCACCAAGTCGCTAATTGGTTTTGCCAGCTTTCTTCGGCCGCCGCTTGCATGTGCCCGGCAGCTTGGCGGCGAGGAAATCGCCGAGGGCTTCCACGCGCGCGGGACGTGGGCCGCCGGGGGGCGTCACCAGGTGCACGGCGCCTTCGGCCTGCTTCCAGTCCTTCAGGATCACTTCGACGGCGCCCGATGAAATCGCTTCGCCCACGATGAATTCAGGCAGCTCGGCAATGCCGAGGCCTGCGACCAATGACGGCATCACGGCTTCGCCGTTGTTGACGCGAAGCTGGCCGCCGGGGCGGACGCTGGCCTGCTCGCCGGCGGAGTTGGTGTAGTGCCAGACGTTGGGCGTCGACATGTAGGCGTAAGCGAAGCATTTGTGCTCGGCCAGATGCATCGGATGGGTCGGGCGACCATGCTTCTTCAGGTATGACGGCGCGGCCACCGTGAAGCGCGGCATGGTGAACAGGCGCCGCGCGATCAGCGAGGAGTCCGGGAGCCGCGCGATGCGCACGGCCATGTCAAACCCTTCGCCGATCAGGTCGACCGTCGCATCGCTCAAATGCAGATCGACCGAGACTTCCGGATAGGCCTCGAAGAATTCCGGCAGCAGTGGCGCCACTGCCTTGATGCCGAACGTCATGGGCACGGCGAGCCGCACCAGGCCGCGCGGTGCCACCGACTGCGCCAGCGCCTCGTTCTCCGCCGCCTCGCCGTCGGCGAGCAGGCGCGTGGCGCGGTCGGCGAGCTTGTGGCCGGCATCGGTCAGCGCCAGCCGGCGCGAGGTGCGGTTGAACAGCCGTGCACCGAGCCGCTCTTCCAGCCGCGTGACCGCCTTGGACACGGTCGCCTTGGACATCGTCAGCTCGCTGGCGGCGCCGGCGAACGACCGCAATTCCACGACTTTTGCGAAAATCGCGAGCGCCTCGAAATCGGGGAGTTTGGCCATGGATCGATCCCGCCTGAGTTCATTTTAGGAAACAATGCGTTTCAACAGTTTCTATTTCTATACCACAGGCGGAGGCATATCCAAGGGGTCATCAGGAATTCAGGACACGGAGAAATCCAATGACCAAGAAACTCTCAGGCAAGGTTGCCCTCGTCACCGGCGGTTCGCGCGGCATCGGCGCGGCAAGCGCCCGCGCTCTCGCCGACGAAGGCGCTGATGTCGCCATCAGCTACGTTGCTTCGCCGGACAAGGCCGAAGCGATCGTCACCGAGCTGAAGGCCAGGGGCGTCAAGGCGCGCGCCTTCAAGGCCGACCAGGCGTCAGCCAAGGACGTCACGCAACTGGTCAATGACGTCGCCAGGGAATTCGGCCATCTCGACATCCTCGTCAACAATGCCGGCGTCGCCAATGGCGGCGCAATCGACGATGCCAATGCCGACACCGAAGCGCTGGTCCGCCAGGACCAGGTCAACGTGCATGGCGTGATCGCGGCGATCCGCGCCGCCTCGCAATTGATGGGTGAAGGCGGCCGCATCATCACCGTCGGCTCGATGCTCGCAGACCGCGCCTCGTTCCCCGGCCTTGCCGACTACGTCGCCACCAAGGCCGCCGTGGTCGGCTACACCAAGGGCGCGGCGCGCGACCTCGGCCCGCGCGGCATCACCGTCAACGTGGTGCAGCCCGGCTCGATCGACACCGACATGAACCCGAAGGACGGCGGCGAGTTTGCCGAGACCCAGCGCAAGCAGCACGCGCTGCAGCGCTTCGGCCGCCCCGAGGAAGTCGCCGCCGGCGTCGTGTTCCTCGCAAGTCCGCAAGCCTCCTTCGTCACCGGCACCGTGCTCAACGTCGACGGCGGGTTCGGCGCCTGATCGAGGCGCCTCCCCTCTTCCAACACTGGGAATAACGCAAATGATCGAACTCAGACCTTTCGACAAGCTCGGCGGCGCCGACCATGGCTGGCTCAAGGCCAAGCACCACTTCTCCTTCGCCAGCCATTATAATCCGAACAACATGGGCCATGGCTCTTTAAGGGTGTGGAACGACGACGAGATCGCGCCGAACACGGGCTTCCCCGCCCATCCCCACGCCAACATGGAAATCATCACCTATGTGCGCGAGGGCGCGATCACGCATCAGGACAGCCTCGGCAACGAAGGCCGGACCGAAGCGGGCGACGTGCAGGTGATGAGCGCCGGCAGCGGCATCCGCCACTCCGAGTACAATCTGGAACCGACGAAGACGCGGATCTTCCAGATCTGGATCGAGCCGACGACGCGCGGCGGACAGCCGACCTGGGGCTCGAAGCCCTTTCCCAAGGCGGATCGCTCCGGCAAGCTCGTCACCATCGCAAGCGGAATCGAAGGCGACACCGACGCGCTGCCGATTCGCGCCGACGCACGCGTGCTCGCGACGACGCTGAAGGCCGGCGAGAGTGCCGAGTACGCGCCGCAGACCTCGCGGCATCTCTACCTCGTGCCCGCGGCAGGCGCGGTCGAGATCAACGGCGTGCGCGTCAATGCCCGCGACGGCGCTGCGATCCGCGACGAGAGCACGCTGAAGATCACGGCGCTGGAAGACAGCGAGCTCGTGCTCGTCGACGCGGCGTAGGCGGCACAAGAACTCGTCATGCCCGGGCTTGCCCCGGGCATCCATCACCTTCGCAAGGAGCTTTCTGAAGCGCGATGGGTTGCCGGGTCAAGCCCGGCAACGACAGCAACTCAACTCGTCACCCAACGGAGACCACCATGACCAAAGTTCTCGTTCTCTATTATTCCGCCTATGGCCACATCGAGGCGATGGCCAATGCCGTTGCCGAAGGCGCGCGCGAGGCCGGCGCCACCGTCGACATCAAGCGCGTGCCCGAGCTGGTGCCCGCCGAGGTCGCCAAGGCCTCCTATTACAAGGTCGATCAGGCCGCGCCGATCGCGAAAATCGAGGATCTCGCCAATTACGATGCGATCATCGTCGGCACCGGCACCCGCTTTGGCCGCATGGCCTCGCAGATGGCGAACTTTCTGGACCAGGCCGGCGGGCTCTGGGCCAGGGGCGCGCTGCACGGCAAGGTCGGCGGCGCCTTCACGTCGACCGCGACCCAGCATGGCGGCCAGGAGACGACGCTGTTCTCCGTCATCACCAACCTCCTGCATTTCGGCATGGTGATCGTCGGCATGAACTACGGCTTTGCCGGCCAGATGAAGCTCGACGAGGTCACCGGCGGCGCGCCCTACGGTGCCACCACGATCACCGGCGGCGACGGCAGCCGCCAGCCCAGCGCCAACGAGCTCGCCGGTGCGCGCTATCAGGGCCGCCAGATCGCGGAGACCGCCAAGAAGCTGCATGGCTAAGCTTCATGGCTCAGCTTCATGGCTGATCGACAAGACCGATGCGTCGCGGCATTCCCGTTCGGGAATGCCGCTTCAACGTATCCCCTTGCCCATGGCGCGCGCCGCAAGGGCGGCAGCCGCTGGATAGCGGCGCAGGCCCTGCGCGGCGTGATCGCGCCAGGCGAAGGGCAAGCCCCGCCAGGACAGCGCGACGCTGACGTCGGTCAGCGGCACCCGCTCGGCGCCGAAGCGCCGCTTGTAATCCTGATTGCCGATGCTGAGGTCGAAACGGCGCACGCCCTGTGCATGCAGCGCCGCCATGGTTCGCTCGATGATAAGCCGTCCAGGGGAACAGCTCGACCATGAATCGCCTGCGTGACTGATGCGCAGCAGGTAGTAAGTCGCACCGTGCGTGACGCCGAACGACGTGCCGACGATGCCCTCGTCGCAGACCAGCGCCGAAACGACGGCATAGCCTTCGGCAATGCCCTGGCAGGCGACCTCGCGATAGAATCGCGCATGCGCCGCATCGTTGAGGACGAACGGCGAGCCGAGCTCTCGCATGCGAGCCTGCTGCTGGACATCCATCACGTCCATCAGTTCATGCGCACGCGCGACATCGGCGGCGATCTCGAACCGAGCGCCTTCATGGCGGCTGAAGACGCGCCAGCTGCGCGGCATCTGCATGCGCTTGATCGACGCCTGATAGTCCGCGTAGTCGTCGCCCATCAGCACGAGATTGCCGTTGAGCGAGGAGGATCCGACACGCCCGAGCGACACCAGCGGATTTGGCTTGCCGCCGACCTGGGCCGGCATCTTCCTGAGGCGCAGCAGATCGAAGCGGTCCGGCAAGGCGCGCAACGCCGCGACCAGCGCCCTGCTGACCGCCTGAGCTGCCGCCGCGTCCAATGCGGCATCGACCGCGAGGATCGGCGCATTGTTGTCGGAGACACCGAGATCGGCGAATTCGACGATGCGGATGCCGCGCCTGACATGGCTGATCATCGGCACCACCGCGATGTCCCTGCCGGTGGCGGCGTCGGAGATCACCGCAATCAACGGTGCGACGTCGCCGAACGCCTGGTACCAGGCATCGAGCCAGTATCCATGCTGGAAAGCGGTGCGATGCCCGGCGCTCAGGCGCGAGGCAGCATCGCGCCAGTCGCGCACGAAATCGATCGCGATGTCCGAGGTGGCGGACACGACACCATCCAGTTGCTCGACGCTGAGAAACGTCATCGGCGGGGCATACGATTACTGAATGTTTCGGGATAGGTCATGTTTTGTCGCAGACCGGCTTATCGTTAAGCCATTGCCACGACGGACAGCCTCGGATGCGAACGCATTCATGGCGCCGGTTCCGTTTGCGCGACACATTGGAACCTGGCCAGGAAATGCAGACCCGCCGCGGCCAGGGCAAACATGAACCAGATCGGATTTTGCCGTTCGAGCAGGAAGGTCTCGGTCGCTCCATAATAAAGGCCGAACAGCCACACGGTCAGGAACAGCTTGGCGAGCGCGCCGCTGTGGCTGTGCGTCTGGGCCGACTGGAAATTGCGAAGCGGGGCGAGAACGAAGACGAGGATCACGAGCAGCAGGCCCGGCAGGCCGATGGTGACCGCGAGGTCGAGATAGCTGTTGTGGCTGTGCGCCGCCGAGGTCGCCCATTCGGCGCCTTGCGCCGTCTGCCGCGCCGTGACGTCGTCCCAGAAGGCCGCATAGCCGTGGCCGATGATCGGCTTCTCGGCGACGGCCGCGAGCGCGAACTCCCAGATGTCGGAACGGCCCGTGAAGGTGGGATCGAGCGGAAGCAGCCGCGTGATGGCACCGAGCGCGGGGCTCATGACACTGCCGACCGTCAGCAGGTTCATCACGATCAACGGCACGAAGCAGATGACCCGCTTCAGCCACAGCCTTGGCGTGACATAGACCAGCGAGGCCAGCGCGTAGACCGCGAGGCACAGCACAGTCGAGGTCTTGCCGCCGGTGAAGATCAGGAAGATGCCGGCGAGCGCTGCGATCGCCGGCCCCATCACGAAGGAGCCGACGGCGCAAAGGTAGATGCCGACATAGACCAGGATCGTCATCACGGGCGAGGCGATGTTCTTGTGGCCGAAGCTGCCGCGCCAATCGCCGGCGAGCTGCGGCTCGGTGATGTCGAGTGCGGTGTGGATCGCATAATGCGGCGCGAGGAAGACGCCGAGATAGCACAGCACGAGCAGCACCAGCGCGGCGGCACCCAGGCACTGATTGAAGCTGCGCTGCGACGGCGGCAGCAACGGCAGCAGCACGGCGAGCGAGGTCACGCTGGCGGCGAGCACGAACCGCTGTATCGAAACGCCTCGACTCTCTGAGAGCACGATGTTGAGCACCAGCCAGCCCATGAGACAGAGATGCAGCGGCGTCACCAGGCTCTTCAGCGCGGGCGCATCGGTGCCGGCAACGAGCAACACCGCGACCGCGGCCAGAAGGCCCCAGGAAATATAGGTCAGCGCCATTCGCCCGCCAACGACGGCGGTGACATCGGGATTGCGCAGGTCTGGAAACGGATCGAGCGTCACCAGCACCAGCAGCAGGGCCGCGACGGCGACGAGGCAGCGTGCGGCCTGCACGGCATTCAGCTCCGCCAGCCCATCACGCAGCACGCGGCCCAACGATCGGGCCTCGAGGTCGGTCATGTCGGCGGCGCTGCGGTCCATGGCTCAGGTCATCTGATGACGCCGGCGAAGCTCGACGTCCTGGCTGCTGCCTGCCAGACGTTCGTCACCGGGTCTGCCGGAGGTCTGCGCCGCCGGCGGCTGCATGATGCTCCGCGCGATCTCGTAATATTGCAGTGCCCGTTGCTCGAGCGTGAGGTTGTCCAGGATATAGCCGCGCGGATCGAACGCACCCGCCGCACACCCGGTCCAGAAGTCGTCCCAGCCTGCCTCGAAGCCGGCGATGTCGGTGAACCTGGCGCCGCAGCGATCGTCCCAATACGGCACCGACGACACCGGCGCGAACTGCACACGGTGCGGATAGTAATCGGGGTCCCGCCATGGCCCGCCCGGATCCCAGGCGAAGACAGGCACGCCGCAGGACAAGGCCTGCTGATAGGCGATGCCCTGGCTCTCGTTCTGGCACAGGAAGATCATCGCGCGCGAAGCCGCCAGCGCGGCCTGAAACTCTTCTTCCTTGTAGCTGCCGTAACGCAGCTCCGCGAACGAACGGCCCTCCCTCGTCAACCGGGCGCGGACGGGCTCGATCAACTCCGGTGCGAAGCGTTCGCGGTCCCAATGGACCTTGTCGTAGATCAGCACGTCGACGCTCTTCTGGTCGGCGCGCGTCGGCGTCCAGAGATCGGTGTCGATGCCGATCGGCCAGGCCTCGGTGTCGGGCCAATGCGGCCGGTACATGTCGACATACCAGGGACCGGGCACCACGACCTTCTTCACCGGCAGACGCTTGAACAGATCGGGGTCGTCGAGCGGATGATTGTGGGCGGCGACGCCGAGCAGGATCGGGTTCTTCCACGCAAACTTGTCGAGCAGGAAGGTGCGGCCGATGATGCAGGCGAGCTCGTCGGGATGCTGCGCGATGTAGCCGTAATCGTTGACGCGATAGCGGATGCCGAGCCGGTCGAGCCCCGCACAGAGATTGAGGAACACGCGAAGCTGTCCGCTCATGCGCGGCTCGCCGAGCAGCAGGCGGCGCGCCATGCGCCGCAGATGCCGGTCGCCTGGAAACCAGCGATCGTCCTTGTCCTCGTAGAAGAGGTTGAGGATCATCGCATCGGGGTCGTGTTCGAACGTCTTTGCGGGCACTGGATCCATCCGCGGCAACCTGATGCGCATTCTCGCATGAGACAGGCTGCCGCTCTCTTCGAAATTTGCCACAGGCTTAATGCCAGCGGCTTAACGCTATTTGACGAAACCGGCGCCGCGATGGCCTTCACGGCAACCATTCGCATGCGATGCGAGTATCATCCGCGCGCAATCAGGGCCACGATCGCGCGCATTTTCAGCGCGGCGGATGCGTCCTGGTTAACAGATCATTAAAGGCGAGCAGTAGCGTGATCACCGCCGAAGACGTTCTCGAATTGCCGGCCACCTCCCGCGTGGGGCCGGCAACACGTCTGCCGCTGCCGGCGACGGCGGTCCCGCTCGTATCCGTCGTCATTCCCGCCAAGAACGTCGCGGCCTATATCGGCGAAACCCTCGCCAGCGCGCTCGCACAGAGCGAGGTCGGCGAGGTGATCGTGGTGGACGATGGTTCCGCCGACGACACCACCGCGATCGTCCGCGCCGTTCGCGATCCGCGTCTGCGCCTGCTGACGAATGATGGCGCCGGCGTGTCGGCGGCGCGCAATCTCGGCGCGCGATATGCCAGCGCCGAATGGCTGCTGTTCCTCGATGCCGACGACCGGCTCCGCCCCGGCGCCGTGGCCGCCCTGCTGACCGCCGCACGCGGTGCACCGCGCGCGGTTCTGGTCTATGGCGACTACAACACGATCGACAGCGAAGGGCGCCAGATCGGCCGACGCGGCCTTTTGAAAGGGCGCAAGAAGCCGTCCGGCGACGTGCTGACGCGGCTTGCCGCCGGCAATTTCATCGTCAATGGCGGCATCGCTCTCGCACGCGCTGAAGCTTTCCGGGCCATCGGCGGCTTCGATACGTCCTTGAGGTATTGCGAGGACTGGCACTGCTGGTGCCGCCTGGCGGCGATCGGCGAATTCGAGTTCGCGCCAAAGCTGTTGCTCGATTATCGTCTGCACACCGCCAACACCATGAACGCCGCGGTCCGCACGCCGACGGATTTCTTCCCGGCGATCGCGCGGGTGTTCGACGACGGCCTGATCCTGGCGCGATTGCCCGAGCGCATGACGGCCGGGCTGCGCCTTGCCGCCGAGATTCATCTCGTCACCTATTCGGCGATGCAGGCGGTGCGCTTCGGCAGGTATCGCGACGCCTTCTCTTATCTCGCCATGATCGGCCGACGCTCGCTCAAGGCGTTGCCGCGCGCTGCGGCCAGGACCGCCCTCGCCCGCCTCGGCATCTAGCCCGTCGCGACTGGGTCAGGACACGATCTTGGAGGCCTCATAAGGCCTCGGCTCGATCCCGAATGCCGCGAGCAGCGAGCCGAACGCGACCAGCACCGGATGCATCGCGACGACAGCCTTCGACGACGTCAGCAGGCCGGCCGCGCGAACCAGCGACAGCGGCAGCCGTCCCAGCATCTGCGTGAACACCCGTGCCCGCGCCGCCGCACTCCGCGCCGCCTTGTATTGCACCCGATAATTGATCGCGCCGATGCGCAGGCCGCGCTTTGCGATCCAGCCGAGGCTGGTGCGGCTTTGCGGCACGGTCTCGGTGATCACGGCCTCGGCCGTCCAGTGGAACAGCATGCCGGCGTCGCGGCACCGGACGAAGAAATCGCAATCGCCGCCGCCGAGGAAATTGAAACGGAGATCGAACGCGGGACGGTCGAACCGCTCGAAGGCCGCGCGCGTGATCAGGCAATTGCCGCAGCCATAGATCAGCGGCACCGCGCCCGAATAGTCGTAGGCCGGGCAAAAGGCGGGATGACGCGACAGCCACGGCTTGCTGTCGTCCTCGAACACGGGCAGCACCGGCCCGCCGACCACGTCGGCGCCGGTCGCCTCCGCGGTGCGGACCATCAGTTCGAGCCAGTCGGGCGAGGCGATCTCGTCGTCGTCGATCATCAGGAAGCGGGTCGCGGCGGGAAACAGCGCCTGCGCCGTCTCGAACGCGGCGTTGATCGCCTGGCAATTGCCCTGCCGCTTCTCGACCAGGCAGACGCCCTGCAACCTGCCCTCGGCCAGGAATTCGGCGGCGACCGGCGCGCTCTCGCGCTGCACGGCATCGTTCTCGACCATGACGACGGCAAAGGAGCGCGGGGTGCGCTGGTTGGCCAGCGAGTCCAGCGTCAGCCGAAGGTGCTGCGGACGACGAAAGCAGGGAATGCAGACGACGATGCCGACCGACAGGTCGATGACGCGCGAGCTCGCCGCGATCTCCCGGTTGGGATCGCGCACGGCGTCCGAGATCCGCGTGGCGGACAGCTCTGTCGGGATCAATGTCATGACGTCTTAGATGTCCGAGATATGTTGAAAAAGCCCTGCTTCGACCCATCGTCCCGCAACAGTACATCGCCGCGGGACAGATGCGTCCCAAAATGAACGGTCGATCGAGGCGCGCGCACCTGCACTTCGCACCGATCCTCCGATCGTCCTGAAACAAACTCCATGCGTTTAACCGCTTTCGCGTGTTTTTGCCGCGAAATCATGCGCGCGTGGTACTGCAATTCGCGGTCCATGCGGCGACAACGGCCCAACATGAACAATGCCGTAGTTAATGCGTGTGCGCATTAACCCGACCGTAAGCACTGTTACCGGTGAGACCGCGCGGCATCGGATTTGCTCTTCGGGCAGGCGAGTTTTTTCCTGTAAATTTGATTAGAACAAGCGCGGTCAGAGAAAATGAACAAGCCAGCCACGATCGATTTCGCAACAGCCACGGCGATCCGGATTCCCGCAGGGCCCGTCCAGGCGCTGCACGATCTCGTCCCCGGCGAAGCGCGCGACAGCCTGCTCGCCGTTCACGACGTGCTGCGCCGCGAGCTGCCGAGCGACCAGCTCGCCATCTACGAAGCCGGCGGGGGTTCGTGCAGCGTGCTGCCGCCGGAATTGCTTGGTCGCAGCAAGGTCACGGTCGTCGACATCGACGAGGACCAGGTTCGCAACAACACCTACGCGGACGAGGCCATCCTCGGCGACGTGCAGACCTATCGTTTCGGCCGCGAGACCTTCGATCTCGTGATCTGCTACAACGTGATCGAGCATCTGCCCCATGTCGACGCCGCGCTGCTGAATTTCCGCGATGCGCTCAAGCGCGGCGGCATGATCCTGATCGGCGCCCCCAATCCCCGCTCGCTGTCGGGCGTCGTCACCAAATACTCGCCGCACTGGTTTCACGTCTGGTTCTACCGGCACGTCCGCGGCATCAAGGACGCCGGCCTGCCCGGCGAGCCGCCGTTCCCGACCTTCTTTCATCCGCTGGTGACGCTGCCCCGGCTCGAAGCCTTCGCCGCTGCCAACGGCCTCGAGATGATCTACCGGCGCGAGGTCGAGAGTCCGCGCTATCCCGAGATGCGCCGGCGCAAGCCGCTGTTCGCGGCCCTCGTCGATGCCGGCGCCGCCCTGCTGAACACCATGCTGTCGCGCGGCACCGACGTCCGCCGCGGCGACTATCACGTCATCCTGCGGAAGAGCTGACCGTCATGGCACGCGCGCGGCCCATCACGGACCAGGCGGAGCCTCGCAGCCGCACCGCGCGCGGTAACGAACCGTTAATTCCTTGGGACCCGGCGCATCGGCGTCACGCGGACACACCGCTTCGTGCGAAGCGCTTAAACGCTTTGTTTGCCATTTCGGTGAATAGTCCCCTAGTGAGTATGGTTAATTTTCCCTGTTGCGTTGATTGCGCCCCTATATCTCCGGGGCATGGCGTAGAGCGAAGAGTAACCCCTCAGCCTGCGGCAGTTGGAATGAAAGCTGGGGATCATGCTTGACTATAGCCAGCCGATAGATCGGACCAGATCCGAGCCCCCGCAACAGAGATCCCAGGCCGGCTTCAACGTGCTGGAGCTCGCCAATCTGATTTGGCGGCGCAAGATCGCGATTGCCGCGGCCGCGCTGCTCGGCGCAACGCTCGCCGTCACCATCGGCAAGAGCATGACGCCCCGCTACACCGCCACCGCCCAGCTCTATGTCGACCCGCGCGAGCTTCAACTCGTCGACCGCGAGCTCACGCCGCGCGCGCAGGACGTCTCCGGCATGTCGATGGTGGTGGAGAGCCAGGCGCGCCTGATCACCTCCAACAGCGTGCTGCTCCAGGTCATCCAGCAGGCGGGCCTCGACAAGGATCCGGAATTCGGCGGCGGCGGAAGCGCCAGCCCGATGTCGTCGCTGCTCGGACTGATCGGTCTTCAACCTGCCGCGCCCTCCGCTGCGGAAAAGAAGGAAGTGCAGCTCGCGGCGCTCGACGCGCTGAACCGCCACATCACCATCCGCAAGACCGAGAAGAGCTTCATTGTCGACATCGAGGTCTGGTCGACCGATCCGGCCAAGGCGGCGATGCTCGCCAACACGCTGACCAGCGCCTATCTCGCCGAATCCCGCAACTCGCAGGCTTCGGCGGCACGGCGCGCCACCAACGATCTCTCCGGCCGCCTCAAGGAGCTGCGCGAGCGGCTGCGCAGCGCCGAGACGGCGCTCGCCACCTACAAGGCCCAGAACAATTTCGTCGGCACCCAGGACGCGCTGATCAGCGACCAGCAGCTTTCCGCCAGCAACCAGCGTCTTTCCGCAGCCCGCGCGGCGACGATGGACGCGCAGGCGCGGCTCGACCAGATCGAGGCGAGCCGGCGTACCGCCGCCGATGCCGGCGCGATTCCCGAAGCGCTGCAATCGCCGACCATCGCGAATTTGCGCGCGCAATATGCCGATGCCCGCAAGAAATACGCCGAGCAGGCCGGCGAGCTCGGGCCGCGCCATCCGGCGCTGCGCCAGACCGAGAAGCAGGTCGAGGATCTCAAGCGCACCATCAGCGAGGAGATCGACCGCTTCGCCCAGTCGGCGAAGAACGATCTGACGCGCGCGCGGGACTTCGAGGCCTCGCTCAACCGGGCGCTGGAAGCGCAGAAGCGGCAGAGCGTCCAGCTCAGCCAGGCAGCCGTGCGCCTGCGTGAGCTCGAACGCGAGGCCGATGCCAGCCGCGACGTCTACCAATCCTTCCTCAAGCGCTCGCGCGAGACCGAGGAGCAGGAGACGCTGAACACCTCGGCGGCCCGCGTCATCGGCGAGGCCACGGTGCCGCAGCGGCGCTCGTTCCCACCGGCGATGAGCATGTTCGCCATGATCGGCTTCATCTTCGGCGCGCTCGCTGCCGCAGGCTGGTTTGTCGCGGCCGAGCTCCTGTCCGCCGGCGCGACTGCACCGGTCCCCGCCCTCGCCCGCCGTGAGCGCAAGCCGGCGCCGGAGAAGATCCGCGCTCCCGAGATCCAGCCCGCTGCGGAAGCGCCGCGGCCGCAGCAGGCTTCGGAGCTTGCGGAAACGACGCAGGCGCTGCCCGAACTCGCCGCGCCGTCGCTGCAGCCTGCGATGGTCGAAAAGCCACTGATCGAAAAGCCCTTGATCGCGCGGCTTCAGGAGGCCGACGTCATCCATACGCTCGGCGCCATTCTTGCCACCGGCGGCGGTGTCGACCTGACACGGCTGGGCTGGCCGACCTTGCGGCCGGGCTTTCCCCTGACGAAGCTGCTCAACGTCTGGCGCGACATGCGCGCTGCCGTGGATCGGCGCGCCGAAGGCAAGGCGATGCCCGTCGTTGCCCTCGTCGGTGCCGGCGAGACCACCGGGCGCAGCGTGAGCGCGCTGAATTTCGCGCTCGCGGCCGCACGCGACGGCGCCCGCGTACTGATGATCGATGCCGACCATCAGGCCCACGCGCTCTCGAACAAGATTAGCCGCCCCGGCAAGAGCGAGCCGAGCAAGCTCGGCTGGCTCTCGATCGGCAGCAAGGCCGCGCGCGAGATCAAGACGGTCAACGGCATTTCGGTGCTGCCCGCCGGCGAGGGTGATGCCGGCAAGGCCACCGATGCGATCCGCAAGGCGATTGCTCAGGCACGGGCGGCGGGGGGCTATGACCTCGTCGTGCTCGACGGTCCCGCAATGCCGCTTGTTGCCGGCAGCCGCAAGCTGCTCGACGAGGTCGACGCGCTGGTGGCAGTGCTGCCGACCAGCCTCGACATCAATGACAGCCTGGAAGAGATCCTGGCCGGGCTCGGCCGCGCCGAGCGCAAGCTCGTCGGCGTCGTGCTCGACGAGCTCACGCCGGCGGTCGAAACGCGCCAGCGAGGCAGACAATATGCTTGAGCGCCGCGTCAACATTGATGGACGGGCAGCGACGGCCGAGGTCCCGCGGATCACCGTCGGCGGGCTCCGCATGGCCGCAATCGACCTGGAAGCCACCGCCGATTTCATGATCGAGGCGACCGATCCCGACAATCGCATCGGCCGTCCGCTGTTCCTGACCTCGGCCAATGGCGAGGTTCTGGCACGCTGCTCGACCGAGCCGCAGACCGAGCACCTGTTCCGCGCCGCCGACCTGATCAATGCCGACGGCCAGCCGCTGGTGGCAGCTTCGAAGCTGCAATCCTGGTTTCCGTTGCCCGAGCGTGTCGCAACCACGGATCTGTTCCACGTGGTCGCGCGCAAGGCGGAAGTGGTCGGCCGCACCTTCTACATGTTCGGCGCCAGCGAGGACGAGAACATCGCGGCGGTCGAGAACGTCCAGAAGCTCTATCCCGACCTCAAGATCGTCGGCTACAGCCACGGCTATCTGCGCGGCGACGCGCTGCGCGCGAAGGTCGAGGAGATCAACGCGCTTGCGCCTGATTATCTGTGGGTCGCGCTCGGCGTGCCCAATGAGCAGGCATTCGTGAAGGAATTCACGCCGCACCTCACCAATGTTGGCGTTATCAAGACATCCGGAGGCCTGTTCAACTTCTTGTCGGGCAGCCGCTCCCGCGCGCCGCAATGGATGCAGAAGATCGGGCTCGAATGGGCCTGGCGCACGCTGCTCGAACCGCGCCGCCTGTTCTGGCGCTATTTGACCACCAACCCCCGCGCGCTCTATCTTCTCTTCAGCCGCAACCGACCCTTCCGCTAAGAAGAGCACAAGACGACATGACCGATCGACCGACTGTCCTCGTCACAGGTGGCGCGGGCTATATTGGCTCGCATGCCTGCCGCGCATTGACCGCTGCCGGCTACGAGCCCGTGGTTTATGACAATCTCTCGACAGGCCATCGCAGCTTCGTTGCCGGCCCCCTGGTGACGGGCGATCTGCTCGACGGCGCGGCGCTGGCACGCGCCTTCGCCGACCACAAGATCACGGCCGTGATGCATTTCGCGGCGGCGAGCCTGGTCGGCGAGTCCATGACGGATCCGCAGAAATACTATGTCAACAATGTGCAGGGAACCCTGTCGCTGTTGCAGGCGATGCGGAACGCAGGCTGCCACCGCATCGTGTTCTCCTCGACCGGCGCGGTTTACGGCAATGCCGATTCCAAGGAGCTGCCGGAAGACTTTCCCTGCGCACCGATCAACCCCTACGGCGCATCGAAATGGATGATCGAGCGGATGCTGGCCGATTACCGCTCGGCCTACGGCTTCGGCGCGTTCTGCCTGCGCTATTTCAACGCCAGCGGCGCCGATCCCTCGGGCGGCATCGGCGAGCTGCGCGACAATGAAACCCACCTCATTCCCCGCGCCATGATGGCGCTGCAGGGCCATGTCGACTTCGCTGTGTTCGGCGACGATTACGACACGCCCGACGGAACCGCGATCCGCGACTACATCCACGTCACCGACCTCGCGGCGGCGCATGTCGCGGCCCTGAAGCTTCTGGAAGGCGGCCATGCCGGCGGCAGCTTCAATCTCGGCACCGGTGCCGGCTTCTCGGTGCGTCAGATCCTCGACGCGATCAAGCAGGAGACCGGGCGCGAGGTGCCGCACACGGTCAAGCCGCGCCGCGCCGGCGATCCCACCTATCTGGTGGCGGATCCTTCCGCCGCCAAGAAGGTGCTGAATTTCGTGCCGCGCCATTCCGACCTGGCAACGGTGATCCGCACTGCCTGGGCCTGGCACCAAACGGCGCATCCGCTCAAGTCGCGCTAGGCTGGATGCTCTAACGCCTGGCTCGCCGCAGCGGTCAGACCACGGCGCGTTTCAGCCGTGAGGACGCGGCTTCCGTAACGACAACGTCGGACTCCGGCTGAAGCGGCGGGGCAACCGGCAGCACCATCGGCCGCAGCAGCTCAGCCATCTGCCGGGCCGGCAAGGGCTTGGAGATGAGGAAGCCCTGCATCTCGTCGCAGCCATGGGTGCGCAGGAATGCCTCTTGCTCGGCGTTCTCGACGCCTTCGGCGACGACGGTCATGCCGAGCGCCTTGCCCATGCTGATGATCGCCTGTGCGATCGCCTGGTCTTCGGAATCCTGCGGCAGGTCGCGCACGAAGGAGCGGTCGATCTTGATGGTGTCGATCGGGAAGTGCTTCATCAGCGACATCGACGAATAGCCGGTGCCGAAATCGTCGATGGCGAGGCGAATGCCGCGGCTCTGGATGGCGTCGAGCACCTTCAGCGCCCGGCCGACATTGCGCATCATCATGCTCTCGGTGACTTCGAGCTGCAGCAGCACCGGCGACATGCCGCTGGCGGCGAGCGCCTCGTCGACGTCCTGCAGCAGATGTTCGTCGGCGAACTGGCGCGGCGACAAATTGACCGCCATTGACAGCGGAAGCAGGCCGCGGCGCTGCCAGGCCATGGCCTGCGCGCAGGCCTCGTTGAGCACCCAGCGGCCGATCGGCACGATCAGGCCGGTTTCCTCCGCGAGCGGAATTAATTGCGCCGGCGAGATGCTGCCGAGATCGGGATGCGTCCAGCGCAGCAGCGCCTCGACGCCGGTAATCTGGCCGGTCTCCATCTCCACCTTCGGCTGGTAGTTCAGCGAGAACTGCCCGCGCTCCAGCGCCCGGCGCAGCGCGCTCTCCAGCGACAGCCGCTCGATCGACTGCGTCTTCACCTCGTTGGAGAAGAAGCGATAGCCGTTCTTGCCGTCTTCCTTGGCGAGATACATCGCCATGTCGGCGTTCTTGGTCAGCGTCTGCGCATCGGAACCATTCGCCGGATACATCGCGATGCCGATCGACGCCGTGGTGTGGCACTCGTGCCCGGCGAGCTCCATGGGTTGGGCGAGCGCGGTCAAGAGCTCGGTCGCGATGCGCTGAACGTCGTCGATCTCGCCGCACTGATCGAGGATCACCACGAACTCGTCGCCGCCGAGCCGCGCCACCACGTCGCTGGTCCGTAGCGCGCCGCGCAGGCGATTGGCCACTTCGAGCAGGAGCAGGTCGCCGGCCTCGTGCCCCAGCGAATCGTTGATGACCTTGAAGCGGTCGAGATCGATGAACAGCAACGCAAAACGATGATCGTGCCGCTCTGCCGCGTGAATCGCCTCACGCAACAGCGCGTTGAAGGTTTCGCGGTTCGGAAGGTCGGTCAGGCTGTCGTGCGAAGCGAGGTATTCGATCCGCTCGTCCGCCTGGTTCTTGGCGTCGGCGCGATCGAAATTCTCCATCGCAAAGGATACGTTGTCGGCAAGACGCTGTAACAGCTCGACGAACTCGGTCGTGAAGGTGGCCGGCTCGGTCGACATGTAGATCATGACGCCGACCGCCTGGTCGTGAACGATGAGCGGAAACGCCGCGCCCGAGCGCGCGCCGTCGCCGCGCACGACGGCATGGAAGGCGCTCACACGCTGGTCGTTGAGATAGTCGTTGCTGATGCAGGGCTGGCGGGTGCGGAACGCGGTGCCGCTCATGCCGCGCCCCTCGGGCCGCTCCGGATCGACGGAGAGGCGGACGTTCCGCGTCGTGTCGGCGGACGGGCCTGCGCTCGCCACGATTTCCAGCTGATCGCTGTCGGCCCTGGCCAGCGCGATGGTCGTCGAGGTGAACTTGGCGCCATTCGAGGCCGCAAGGCACACGAGATCGAACAGCTCGGCGCGCGACTTCGCCCGCATGATCGCCTCGTTGGTCGCGCTGAGGGCCGCGAACATCCGCGTCAGGCGCTCCTTCTGCGCCTCGGTGCGGGCCTTTTCCTCGGCACGATCGAAATTGTCGAGGGCGAACGACACGTTCTCGGCGAGACGTCCGAGCAGCTGGATCAGGTCCGGCGTGAACGTACCTTCGTCCGGCGAGAGGAACAGCAGCACGCCGACCGCCGCACTGCCGTTGCTGAGCAGCGGGAAGCAGGCGCCGGATTTCGTGCCCTGGGCCCGTGCGATATGGTGCCAGTGCAGGGTGCGGATATCGGTGAGAAGCTCATTGGTAATGCAAGGCGTCCGGGTTCGGAACGCGGTGCCGGTCAGGCCGCGGCCTTCGGGGTCGCCGACCGACGTCGAGAAGCGCCAGTCCTTGATGAGGCCGCAGCTCTCGCCCTTGGTCATGGCGATGTCGAGGTAGTGCCCGCTGTCGTCGACCAGCGCGATCGTCGCGGATGAGAACGTACCGCCCAGCACCGCGGCCTCGCAGACAACCTCGAACAGCTCGGCGCGGGTCTTCACCCGCATGATCGCCTCATTGGTCGCGCTCAGCGCCTCGAGCATGCCGCGGAGGCGGTTGCTCTGCATTTCCGCCTTGGCCTTTTCCTCGGCGCGGTCGAAATTCTCCAGCGCGAAGGCGACATTGGCCTGGAGCTTGCGCAGCAATTCGACGAATTCGTCCGTGAAGGTGCCGCGCTCCGGAGAGTTGAACAGGAACACGCCCTCGACGCGCTCGCCGTTGAACAGCGGCAGGGCCGCTGAGGAGGCGATGCCGGTGCGGCGGGCGCTGGCGTGCCATGGCGCGATCCGCTCGTCGGCGAGCACGTCGTTGCTGACGGCGGGCTGGCGCGTGCGGAAAGCGGTGCCGGTCAGGCCGCGACCTTCCGCCACCTCCTCCGAGATGGAGAACTTGAAGTTGCGAACCTGCTCGGCGTTCGGCCCATAGCTGGCGACGACACGCAGCAGCTCGGCGTCACGGTCGACCAGCGCAATGTTGGCCGAGGTGAATTTGGCGCCCTTTGCCGTCGCCTCGCAGACGAGATCGAACAGTTCGGCGCGCGACCGCGCCCGCAGGATCGCCTCGTTGGTGGCGCTGAGCGCCGCATACATGCGCGCCAGCCGCTCCTCTTCCGCAGCGATTCTGGCCTTCTCGGACTCCGTGTGAAAATTCTCGATCGCGAACGAGACGTTCTCCGCCATGCGCAGCAGCAGTGCAACGACCTCGTCGTCCTTGGCCCATGACTTGCTGATGAAGAACAGGACGACGCCGACGCTCTCGCCAAACCTGACCAGCGGAGCCGCGACGCAGGCTGCGACACCTGCGTTGACATTGGCCTGCTCCCACAGCGTTCCCTTCGTGCGGCTCACGAGGTCGTCCTCGACAAAGGGCTTCTGGCTGCGGAAGACGTTGCCGGAAATGCCGCGGCCATAGGGATTGGCGGCATCGACGGAATATTTGGTCTGGGCAACGAGCTCCAGATTCTGCCCCGAGCCGGCGACGGGTTTAAGCCAGTGGGAGTCCTGCTCCTTCAGCAGGACGATCGTCGCCAGCGACTTGCCGCCATGGACGGAAGCGTCGCACACGAGCTGATACAGCTCCCGCTCGGTCCTGGCGCGCAGAATGGCCTCGTTGGTGGCGCTAAGGGCGCCGAACATGCGGTTGAGCCGGCGCGTCGCCCGCTCGCTGGTCTGCTGCGCGGTCTCGCGCGAGAAATTGTCCAGCACGTAGGAAATGTTGGCCGACATGCGCTCGAACAGCGAGACCATCTGCTCGTTGAGCGAATTTGGCTCGCTGCGGGTCACATAGAGCACGCCGACGCTGCGGCCGTTGCAAAGCAGCGGCAGCGCCGCAGCCGCACCGATATGGGCCGTGGCCGCCCCCGCGCGCCACGCCATCGAGCGCGGGTCATTCAGGTAGTCGTTGCTGATGCACAGCTTCTGCTCGCGAAAAGCCTCGCCTCCGACGCCCGATCCCTCGGGTGCTCCGGCTTCGGTCGTGATCGTGATCGCGCGCAGCCGCGGAAGGTCGTCGCCGCAGCCGGCCGCGAACCGCAATCGGCTGCCGCCCGGCTCGACCAGGAACACGGCCACGGCCAGGAAGTCCCCGCTCGAAAACCCGGCGTCGCAGACCTTCTGGTACAGCTCGTCCGGCGATTTCGCATAGAGAATCGCTTCGTTGATGGCGCTCAACGCCGCAAATGTGCGCGCGAGTGTCGTCGGCACGATCTCAGCTCCCGGGCATTCTGCCTATTTCTCCCGGTAACTTTATGAATGGCGATCGCCTAAGTGGTCGTTATTGCGCGCTGCAAACCGACAATCAAAGTGAACGAGCTGCGAACGAGCTGCGCCAAACTGCAGGAAATACCGCCGCACGGGACGATTCCCGCGCCGCGGCGGGTCTCTTCACGAATTTGCAGCCCTGTATTGGTTTACGGGAGATTGATATCGCAGCCGCGCTTTGAGACGATGGCTTCAACAACCAGCGCCTGCCAAGGGCGGGATATCGAGGGAATGCCAAGGGGAACGCCATGCCGATCGTCAAGGCCGATCGCCTCACGCGCGTCAGCGCCGCCCTGCTTCGCGCCGCCGGAGCCTCCGAGGAAGAAGCCGACGCGGTCGCAAGCGGCTGCGTCAACGCCAATCTCGCGGGCCACGATTCTCACGGCGTGATCGCCGTTCCCACCTATATCGATCGCATCAAGGCCGGTCACATCGTGCCCGGCGCCAAATGGACCATCGTCCAGGAATCGCCGACCACGACCGTGATCGACGGCCATTGGGGCTTCGGCTTCCACGTCAACGCCAAGGCGATGGCGCTGACGATCGAGAAGGCGAAGACGGCGAACGTCGCGGCGTGCACCGTGTTCCGGCAGAGCCATGTCGGACGCCTCGCCGCTTATCCCCTGATGGCAATGCGCGAAGGCATGATCGGCATCGCGACGGCGGATTCGGGTCGCTCGCCGAAGCACGTCGCGCCGTTCGGCGGCAAGGAGGCGCGGCTCGGCACCAACCCGATTTCGATCGCGGTGCCGTCCGATCTCGAGACACCGTTCTATCTGGACATGGCGACCTCGGCGGTCGCCGCCGGCAAGATCCAGCTTGCCGTCGCACGCGGCGAGGAAATTCCAACGGGGTGGATCATCGACGCCGAGGGACGGCACACCACCGATCCCACGCAATATCGCAAGGGCGGCGCGCTGCTGCCGCTCGGCGGCACCGAGGGCTACAAGGGCAGCGGCCTTGCCGCCATGGTCGAGGTGCTCTGCGGCCTGCTCACGGGTCTCGGCTTCGGCGTCGAGCCGACGGGGCGGCACAATGACGGCTGCTTCATGGCCGTGTTCAACGTCGCCGCGTTCCGTCCGCTGCAGGAGTTCAAGCGCGAGGTCGCGGAGTTCGCGCGCTATCTGAAATCGACGCCGCCCTCCGAAGGCAGCAAGGGCGTCTACTATCCCGGCGAGATCGAGGGCCTGCGCGAGCAACAGCGCCTGCGCGACGGCATCGAGATCGAGGACGCCACCTGGGACAAGCTGCGCGCGCTGGCGCGCGACTACCGGCTCGACACCGTGCTCGATCTGAGCTGACGGCATCAGGAGAACAGCAGCATGACGCGACAGATGGTCCTGGTCGGCTTCCTCCAGGCGCAGAATTGCACCAACCTGCCCAGCTCCTGGCGACATCCGGACTCGCGCGACGATTCGATGTCGGCCGATTACTACCAGGAGATCGCGAGAATCCTCGAAGCCGGCAAGTTCCACATGGCGTTCTTTGACGACCGCCTGGCGATGCCGGACCGCTACGGCAACGACCACACCCACACCGTCGAATACGGCATCCGCTGCGTGAAGATGGATCCGCTGATCGTGCTGACCACCATGGGCATGGTCACCGACAAGCTTGGCCTCGGCGCAACCTGCTCGACCACCTATTACGAGCCGTTCGATGTCGCGCGCCGCTTCGCAACGCTCGATCTCATGTCCGGCGGACGCGCGGGCTGGAACGTCGTGACGTCGCTGAACGACGGCGAGGCGCTCAACATGGGACGCGACTCCCATCCCGAGCATGATTCCCGCTACGACAAGGCCGACGAATTCATGGAGGTCGTGCTCGGCCATTGGGACACCTGGGAGGACGGCGCGTTGATCATGGACAAGCAAAGCGGCCGCTTTGCCGATCCGACCAAGGTCAAGCGGCTCGATCACAAGGGACCGGCCTTCAAGTCGCGCGGGCCGTTCACCGTGCCGCGCTCACAACAGGGCCACCCCGTGATCATCCAGGCCGGCGCCTCCGGCCGCGGTCAGCGCTTTGCCGGCCGCTGGGGCGAAGTGATCTTCACCGCCGCGCGCAATCTCGCGGCTGCCAAGGAAGGCTACGCGGCCGTGCGCAACCAGGCCGCCAAGGCCGGCCGCGATCCCGACCAGATGTTCCTCTGCAATCTGACGACGCCGGTCTGCGCGGCGACCAAGACTGAAGCCGAGGACAAGGTGGCGCTGATCAACAAGCTGCCGCTGCAGATCGACGCGCTGTCGCTGCTCGCCGAAGCGCTCAACTACGATTTCGCCTCCAAGGATCTCGACGAGCCGCTGACGACGGACGAGCTGAAGAGCATGCAGGGCATTCTGGGCATCCGCGACGGCGTGCTGAAGAATTCGGGCAAGAGCAATCCGAGCGCGCGCGACTTCGTCACCTTCTCCGGTCGCGGCCAGGTTCAGGATGCGATGGTCGGCGGCCCCAAGGAGATCGCGGACAAGTTCGAGGAAATGTTCGTCGAGCGGGGCTGCGACGGTTTTGTCATCGCTGCAACCTATGTGCCCGGCTCCTACGCCGACTTCGTGCAGCATGTCGTGCCGGAGCTGCAACGTCGCGGCCTGTTCCAGAAGGATTATCGCGGCAAGACGCTGCGCGAAAATCTCGGGCTGAAGCGGCCGGCGGCGGGCGCCTGGAAGGTGCAGCCGCGCGATGCTGCGGAATAGCGACAAGGATACGACATGCGCTGGCTGAAATTCACGGCTTCAGGCAAGACCTCCTGGGGGATCGTCGAGGGCGATCAGGTCGTCGCGGTCGACGGCGATCCCTTCAGCGAATGGCAGCGCACCTCGCGCACATACGCGCTCGGTGCCGTCAAGATCGAGCTGCCGCTGATCCCGCGCACCTTCTATTGCGTCGGCTTGAACTACTTGAAGCACCTGAAGGAGGCCGCCGACAAGGCCGGCACGGTGCCTGCTGTCCCCGACCGCCCGGAGATCGGCTACCGCGCCCAGAACGCGCTGATCGCGCATGACGAGGATGTGGTGATTCCGTCCTTCGCGACGGAGAAGATCCATTATGAAGGCGAGCTCGTCGTCGTCATCGGCAAGAAGGTGAAGCACCTTACCGCAGCGAACGCGATGGATTGCGTGTTCGGCTACACTGTCGGTAACGACGTCAGCGAGCGCAGCTGGCAGAAGGCCGATCGCAGCCTGTGGCGCTCGAAGAACGCCGACACGTTCAAGCCGATGGGCCCGTGGATCGAGACCAAGGCCGATCTTGCGACGATGGAAACGGTGGTCCGGGTCAACGGCAAGGAGACCAACCGCTTTCACACCAACGACATGATCTTCGGCGTGGTGCCGTTCCTGGTCGAGCTGACGAAGTATTTTACGCTGTGGCCGGGTGATGTGATCTGGATGGGCACCGATGGGGCGTCGCCTGACATCAGGCACGGCGACGTCGTGGAGATCGACATTACCGGGATTGGGACGTTGCGGAATCGGTTTGTGCGGGAGGGGCGGTAGCGAAGGTGCCGTAGGGTGGGCAAAGCGAAGCGTGCCCACGACCTCTCTCGATCATTGAAAGATCGTGGGCACGGCGCTACGCGCCTTTGCCCACCCTACGGCAGCGGTGCAAGCCGCTCAAAACGGCAGCGCCACGCTCGTCTTGATCTCCTTCAACACCACGTTGCTGCGGACGTAGCGGATGCCGGGGATGCGGAACATGAACTCGTCGAGGAAGCGGTTGTAGGCCGCCATGTCCTGCACGACGACGCGCAGATGATAATCGGCGTCGCCCGTGGTCGCAAAACATTCCAGCACCTCACGGCGCGTCGTGACTCTGGCCACGAATTCGTCGACGAATTTCGCATCATGCCGCTCCAGCGAGACGTGGAGGATAGCGGACATCGCAAAGCCCGCCTGCTCGCGCGCGACCAGCGCTGCATAGCCCCGGATGATTCCGGCCTCCTCCAGCGCGCGCACGCGGCGCCAGCACGCCGAGGTGGACATGCCGACCTCGTCGGCGAGTTGCTGGTTGGTGGCACGGCCGTCCTTCTGAAGGCAGGCAAGAATCCTTGTGTCCTGGTCTTCGATCACGGGAACCCCCTCTTTCGCTGAAACCTACCAAAACCCGTCATATTTCGCAAAGTTTTTCCAGTTTTGGCTCTCCAAGCGGATAAATAGGTAAGACCTACCAGCTCCCCAGGCATAACCTTCCAACATTCGGCAGGTTGCCGCGCGAGGTCTGCCATGGACGTCATTTCATCACTCGATGCTTACGAGCTCTCGGACCGCTACGACCGCGAGGACGGCCGCGTCTTTCTCACGGGCACACAGGCCATCGTCCGCATCGCGCTCGATCAGGCGAGGCGCGACCGTGCGAGCGGTCTCAACACCGCCGGTTTCATTTCCGGTTATCGCGGCTCGCCGCTCGGCGGCGTCGATCTCGAGCTGTGGCGCATCCAGGACCGGCTGAAGCGGGATCGCATCGAGTTCCTGCCGGCGGTCAACGAGGACCTTGCGGCGACCGCGGTGCTCGGCTCGCAGCAGGTGGAGACGCAAGGCGACCGCGAGGTCGATGGCGTGTTCGGGCTCTGGTACGGCAAGGGCCCCGGCGTCGACCGTTCCGGCGATGCGCTCAAGCACGGCAACGCCTACGGCTCATCGCCGCATGGCGGTGTGCTCGTCGTCGCCGGCGACGATCACGGCTGCGTCTCGTCCTCGATGCCGCACCAGTCCGACGTCGCTTTCATGAGCTGGTTCATGCCGACGCTGCATCCCGCCAGCGTCAGCGAGTATCTGGCGTTCGGCGAGTATGGCTATGCGCTGAGCCGCTTCTCCGGCATGTGGGTCGGCTTCAAGGCGATCTCGGAGATCGTCGAGTCCGGCGCCTCCGTCGCGCTGCGCCCGCCGCGCGCCTTCTGCACGCCGGACTTCGCGCCACCGCCCGGTGGATTGCACTATCGCTGGCCCGATTTGCCGGGCCCGCAGATCGAGGAACGGCTGGAGGCGAAGAAGCACGCGGTCTACGCCTTCGCCAAGGCCAATCCGATCGACCGTCACATCTACGACATCAAGGATGCGACCTACGGCATCGTCACCACGGGCAAGGCGCATCTCGACCTGATGGAGGCGCTGCGGCTGATCGGCCTCGACGAGGCCGCCTGCCGCAACATCGGCATCGACGTCTACAAGGTCGGCATGGTCTGGCCGCTGGCGTTGCATGACGCCATGGGCTTCGTGAAGGGCAAGCGCGAGATCCTCGTGGTCGAGGAGAAGCGCGGCATCATCGAAAGCCAGTTCAAGGAATACTTTTACGACTATCCCGGCAGCAAGCCCGAGCGCATGGTGGGCAAGCACGACGAAGCCGGGGCACGGCTGATCTCGTGGATCGGTGAATTGTCGCCGCGCGCGCTGGCGTCCGTGCTGGCGCGCCGGCTCGACCCGATGTTCCCGGGCCTCAATCTGGCCGCGCGTGCCGCCGCGCTGATGCCGGAGGCCGCGCGCAGCATCAACGTCTCAGGCGCAACGCGCACGCCCTATTTCTGCTCGGGCTGCCCGCACAACACATCGACCAAGGTGCCTGAGGGATCGAAGGCGCTGGCCGGCATCGGCTGCCATTTCATGGCGAGCTGGATGGACCGCGAGACGTCGTCGCTGATCCAGATGGGCGGCGAAGGCGTGAACTGGGCGGCGTCGTCACGCTTTACCGGCAAGAAGCACGTCTTCCAGAATCTCGGCGAAGGCACCTACTACCATTCCGGCTCGATGGCGATCCGGCAGGCGATCGCTGCCAAGGCGAACATCACCTACAAGATCCTGTTCAACGATGCGGTGGCGATGACCGGCGGTCAGCCGGTCGACGGCCCCGTCAGCGTGCATGCCATCGCGCACAGCGTCCGCGCCGAGGGCGTGGTGCGCATCGCGCTGGTGTCCGATGATCCCGCGCATTTCAGCCCGGCGGACCTGCCCGGCGGCGTCACCATTCATCCCCGCGAGGAGATGGACGAAGTGCAGCGCGAGCTGCGCGACATTCCCGGCGTCTCGGTCCTGATCTACCAGCAGACCTGCGCCACGGAGAAGCGGCGCCGGCGCAAGCGCGGGCAGATGGCCGATCCCAAGCGCTTCGCCTATGTCAACGATCTCGTCTGCGAAGGCTGCGGCGACTGCTCGGTCGAATCCAACTGCCTCAGCGTCGAGCCGAAGGAGACGCCGTTCGGCCGCAAACGCCAGATCAACCTGTCGGCCTGCAACAAGGATTTCTCCTGTCTCAACGGCTTTTGCCCGAGCTTCGTCACCGTCGAAGGTGCGACGCGCCGGAAGAAGAGCGCGAGCCAGATCGACGCAGTCAGCCATGCGGCCGCCCTTCCGCTGCCCGCAACCACACCGCTCGATCGCCCCTATGACCTGCTCGTAACCGGCGTCGGCGGCACCGGCGTGATCACCGTCGGCGCCCTGATCGGCATGGCCGCGCATCTCGAGCGCCGCGGCGTGTCGGTGCTGGACTTCACCGGCTTTGCACAGAAGTTCGGGCCTGTGCTGAGCTATATCCGGCTCGCGCCAAACCCTGAGGCCCTGCATCAGGTCCGCATCGACCAGGGCGCGGCCGATGCGCTGATCGGCTGCGATCTCGTGGTCAGCTCCTCGCCGAAGGCTTCGGGTACCTACCACCGCGGCACGCGCGCCGCGGTCAACACCGCGGAGATGCCGACCGGCGACGTCGTCCGCTTCCGCGACGCCGATCTCGCCTCTCCGGCCCGCCTGCGCGCCATTGGCCAGGTCGTCGGCGAGCACGATCTCGACACGCTCGACGCCAATGCGCTGGCCGATCGGCTGCTCGGCGATACCGTCTATGCCAACATCATCATGCTCGGCTTTGCCTGGCAGCGCGGATTGATCCCGATTTCGCTTGCCGCGCTGCTGCGCGCGATCGAGCTCAACGGCGTCATGGTCGAGCGCAACAAGCAGGCCTTTGCCTGGGGCCGGATCGCGGCGTCCGATCCGGACTTCCTGCCGAAGCAGAACGAAGCGCCCGCCGCCGAGACGCTCGATGAGATCATCGACCGCCGTGCCGGCTTTCTCACCGCCTATCAGGACGCCAGCTACGCCTCACGCTATCGAGCGACCGTCGCAAAGGTGCGCCATGCCGAGACTGCCCTGAACAGCGAGGCCCTGACCGAGGCCGTCGCACGCGCCCTGTTCAAGCTGATGGCCTACAAGGACGAATACGAGGTGGCGCGCCTGCACATGCAAAGCGGCTTCCTCGACGAGCTGAAACGCGAATTCGAGGATGGCTTCAGCATCCGGTATCACCTCGCCCCGCCATTCCTGCCGTCGCGGCGTGATGCACGCGGACGTCCGCGCAAACGTGCCTTCGGCCAGTGGATCCAGATGCCGCTCGCCATGCTCGCGCGATTGAAGGGGCTGCGCGGCACGCCGTTCGATCCGTTCGGCTACACTTCCGAGCGGCGCACCGAACGCGAACTGATCGCCTGGTATGAAGGCGTGATCGAACGGATGCTCGGCGGGCTCGATACGGCGCGTCTTGCGAACCTCATCGCAATTGCAAAGGCGCCGATGGAGATCCGCGGCTATGGCGCGGTCAAGGACATCGCGATCGGGAAGACGAAGACGGAGGTCGAGCGGCTGTTTGACGAACTCCGCACGCCATCGCCGGCAAGGATGCGCGCCACCGGCTGACGCAAAGCCGTGTCCACGGCGCAAGCGTGCCCTGCTACTCTCTGGCCTGGCGTCGCGCCGCTCATGAATACGGGTTGATCAGCTTCTGCTGTTCGGCGCTGTGGTGCACGAGCAGGTCGATGAAGGTCCTGACCTTCGCCGACAGATGATGCCGATGCGGATAGACCGCGTTCATGGACAGCTCGACCGTCCGATATTCCGGCAACAGGCGCACGAGGCGGCCGGCTTCGAGGTCGTCCTGAATGAGAAAGCCTGCCATCAGGCACACGGCGGCCCCCTCCAGCGCGACCTTCCGCAACGCTTCCCCGCTGTTGGTGACGAAGCTGCCCGAGATTCGTACCGAAGCCGGTACGCCCTTGCGATCAAGGAAGCGCCATTCATCGCCAAACGGATAGTTCAGGTGACGACCGCAATTATGCGTGGTGAGCTCGTCGAGTTTCTGCATCCGGCCGTGCCGCTCGATGTAATCGTGGGAACAGCACAGCACGTGGCGCCAGGTGGCGAGGCTCCGCACGATCAGGCTCGAATCCGGCGGCGGGGTCATGCGCAGGGCAACATCGTAGCCTTCCTCGATGAGATCGACGTCGGCCTCGCCCATGCGCAGATCGATCTTGAGCTCCGGATAGGTGGACAGCAGCCTCGCCACCACCGGCGTCACGAACGGGACCATATGGGTGGCGACGTGAATGCGCAGCGTGCCGCGGGGCACTGACTGCAATTCACCCGCGATGTCGTCGGCCTGTTCAATGTCCGCGAGGATCTGGACGCAGCGGTCGTAATAGGCCTTGCCGATCTCCGTAAGGTTGACCTTGCGCGTGGTTCGGTGAAGCAGCCTCACCCCGAGCCGGTCTTCCAATGCCTGGACGTGATTGCTCACCATGGTGGTCGACATGTTGAGCTTGCGGGCTGCTGCGGAGAAGCCGCCAGTCTCCACCACCCGGCTGAACACTTCGAGGCTGGTCAATCGGTCCATGGCTGCGTGATTGTCCGCTTTTGATCGATAATCGCTGGGGATTCTCCTCGATTATCTATCAGATCCTGCATACGGGTCCCACCCGCCCTGAGCTTTCGCGTGCGGCAGGAGCCAGACGCGTTAGCAGCAATCGTACGACAGGGACGGCAATCGCTCTGGCGCGGTCGCCGGGCTGTTTCGGTACCACCACGGAGGTCAAGACGAAGCCTCGGACTATCCGCCGCTGGTGGATAATCCTTCCAGCATTTCGCCAATTATCGCTTGAACTGGAAAGACCGATATCCCCGGCGAGCCGAAAAGGAAGACCGCCATGTCCGAGATGCCCCGCACCGATAACTTTCAGCAAGCAACTGAAATCACTGCCGATTATTCCAAGGCAAAGCCGAGTGCCCCGCCCCGGAATATGGTTCGGCGCGCGGCGCTGGTGCTTGCGCTGCTCGCGGGCACGGCGGCCGTGGCCTATTACGGGCACGACTACTGGACCAACGGCCGCTACCTCGAGACGACCGATGACGCCTATGTGAAAGCGGACTCCACGATCGTCGCACCAAAGGTCTCCGGCTATATCGCCAAGGTGCTGGTCGGCGACAACGAGAAGGTCAGAGCCGGCCAGCTTCTCGCCAAGATCGACGATCGCGACTTCAAGGCGGCGCTGGAGCAGGCCCGCGCCGATGTCGCCGCCGGCGAAGCGTCGGTGCGCAACATCGATGCCCAGCTCGAGCTCCAGCAACCGATCATCGAGCAGAGCACCGCCGATGTTGCGGCAGCGGACGCCAATCTCAAATTCGCGCAGGAGGAGCGCGCCCGCTACGACGATCTGATGAAGTCGGGCTCCGGCACGATCCAGCGCGCACAGCAGACAGACGCGGCACTGCGCGCCAGCAGCGCGCAGCTGCAACATGCCAAGTCCGGCCTCGTGGCCGCGCAGCGCAAGGTCGACGTGCTCACCACCCAGCGCGCCCAGGCCGCGGCCCAGCTGGACCGGGCCCGCGCGGTCGCACGGCAGGCGGCGCTGAACCTGTCCTATACCGAGATCACTGCGCCGGTCGACGGCACGGTCGGTGCCCGCGCGCTGCGGGTCGGCCAATACGTCCAGGCCGGCACGCAATTGATGGCCGTGGTGCCGCTCGATGCGGTCTATGTCGTCGCGAACTTCAAGGAGACGCAGCTGACACATGTGCGCCCCGGCCAGCCGGTCGAGCTGCACGTCGACAGTTTCCGCAAGCACACCCTGCGCGGCCATGTCGACAGCCTGTCGCCGGCCAGCGGGCTCGAATTCGCGCTGCTGCCGCCGGACAACGCCACCGGCAACTTCACCAAGATCGTGCAACGTGTTCCCGTGAAGATCGTGCTCGACGACCACAGCCTGGTCGGCCTGCTCCGCCCCGGCATGTCGGCGGTGCCGACGGTCGACACCAAGCAGACGGTGCTGGCAGAGCGCGACACTGCAAAGCGTCTGGCTGACAACGCGCCTCGCCGCAACGGCGGTTGAAGCCGGAAGGCTCCGGCGGGATTGTCAAATCCTGCCGGATGATCCTTCCAGAACTTCCTCGATTATCGAAACCACCTGTCTGACGCATCCTGTCTCCGGACCCGAGACGAGGCTTCCATGAGCACGCTTCAACCGACCGTCAACGCCGCATCCATCGCCAACCTCCCCGCGCCAGCCGCTCCCGCGACGCCGGCCGTGTCGGCAAGAACCTGGATCGCCGTGATCGGCGCGACGCTCGGCGCCTTCATGGCGGTGCTGAACATCCAGATCGTCAACGCCTCGCTCGCGGACATCCAGGGCGCAATCGGCGCCGGTATCGACGACGGCGGCTGGATCTCCACCTCCTATCTGATCGCGGAGATCGTGGTGATCCCGCTCTCCGGCTGGCTCGCGCAGGTCTTCTCGATCCGGATCTATCTTCTTACCAACGCGGTCCTGTTCCTGCTGCTGTCGGCGGCTTGCGCATTGGCGCAGGACCTGCCGCAAATGATCGTGCTGCGCGCCGTGCAGGGATTCACTGGCGGCGTTCTGATCCCGATGGCGTTCACGCTGATCATCACGCTGCTGCCGCGCGGGAAACAGCCGGTCGGGCTTGCGTTGTTCGCGCTGTCCGCGACGTTCGCGCCCGCGATCGGCCCGACCATCGGCGGCTATCTGACCGAGAATTTCGGCTGGGAGTACATCTTCTACGTCAACCTCGTCCCCGGCGCAGTCATGGTCGGCATGCTCTGGTACGCGCTCGAGGCGAGGCCGATGAAGCTGGCGCTGCTGCGCGAGGGCGACTGGGCCGGCATCATCACCATGGCAATCGGGCTGTCCGCCCTCCAGACCGTGCTCGAGGAAGGCAACAAGGACGACTGGTTCGGCTCGCCCTTCATCGTCAAACTCAGCGTAATCGCGGTCGCGGCGCTGACCACCTTCTTCATCATCGAACTCACGGTGAAGAGGCCGCTGCTCAATCTGCGCCTGCTCGCCCGCCGCAACTTCGGCTTCGGCATGCTGGCGAACTTCCTGCTCGGCGTCGCGCTGTACGGCTCGGTATTCATCCTCCCGCAATATCTGGCGCGCATCCAGGGCTACAACGCGGAGCAGATCGGCATGGTGCTGGCCTGGACCGGGCTGCCGCAGCTCGTGCTGATCCCGCTGGTGCCGCGCCTGATGCAGAAATTCGACGCGCGCATCGTGATCGGCGTCGGCTTCGTGCTGTTCTCGGCCTCGAACTTCATGAACATCTATATGACCAACGACTACGCCGCCGACCAGCTGCTGTGGCCCAACGTGGTCCGCGCCATCGGCCAGGCGCTGGTGATGGCACCGTTGTCGGCGGTCGCGACCGCCGGCATCGAAGCCGAGAATGCGGGTTCCGCCTCCGGCCTGTTCAACATGATGCGCAACCTCGGCGGCGCCGTCGGCATCGCACTGCTGCAAACCGTGCTGACCAAGCGCGAGCAATATCACTCCAACGTGCTGATGCAGTCGGTCTCAGTGTTCGAGCAGGCCACCCGCACGCGACTCGAACAGCTTACGCAATACTTCGTCAGCCACGGCATTCTCGACCGTGGAGACGCCGCGCATCGTGCCTATGTCGCGGTCGGCCGCATCGTGCAGAAGCAGGCTTACATCTTCGCCTTCAGCGACACCTTCTACCTGCTCGGCATGGCTCTGATCATCGCTCTGATCGCCGTGTTCTTTCTGAAGAAGCCCGGCCAGACGTCGGCTGGCGGAGCACATTGATCCCACCCTAGGAAGCAAGGAGAACGACCATGAAACCCCGCATGAACTACTACCAGGCCGCGCCGGATACGATCAAAGCGCTGCTGGCGCTCGAGGAGCAGATCCAGTCGACGGGCCTCGAGAAATCGCTGATCGAGCTGGTCAAGATCCGCGCATCAGAGATCAACGGCTGCGCCTTCTGCATCAACATGCACACCGAGGACGCCCGCAAGCGCGGCGAGACGGAACAGCGCATCTACCTGCTCAACGCCTGGCGTGAATCCCCGCTCTACACCGATCGAGAGCGCGCCGCCCTGGCCTGGACCGAGTCCGTCACGCTGATCTCGCAGACGCGCGCGCCTGATGACGTCTATGAACAGGTTCGCGCGCAATTCTCCGATGCGGAGACGGTGAACCTGACCATGCTGATCGGCGCCATCAACGCCTGGAACAGGATTGCGATCGCGTTCCGCGCGGTGCATCCGGTGAAGGTGAGGGCGTCGGTGGCGTGAGCCAACCACAACGACGGTCTTGTAGGGTGGGCAAAGCGAAAGCGTGCCCACCTACTGTGGCTAACAGGAGCGAAGACGTGGGCACGGCGCAAGGGCGCCTTTGCCCACCCTACGGAAGCTGAGCGTGTGGCTAGACCGCGGTCGCCTTGGCGAACTCGACGTAGATCTCGCGCAGGCGCGTCGCCATCGGGCCGGGCTTGCCGTCGCCGACCTTCTTGCCGTCGATCGCGATCACCGGCTGGACGAACAGCGAGGCCGAGGTGGCAAAGGCTTCCTTTGCGGCCAGCGCTTCCTCGACCGTGAAGGAGCGTTCCTCGACGCGGAGCTGGCGCTCTTCGGCGAGCGCCACCACGGCCTTGCGGGTGCAGCCCGGCAGGATCGCGTTGGAGTTCTTGCGGGTGACGATGACGTCGTCCTTGGTGAGGATGAACGCCGAGGACGAACCGCCCTCGGTGACGTAGCCGTCTTCCAGCATCCAGGCCTCGCCCGCGCCGGCTTCGGCCGCCGCCTGCTTTGCCAGCACCTGCGCCAGCAACGCCACGCTCTTGATGTCGCGGCGCTCCCAGCGGATGTCGGGCACCGTGATCACGTTGATGCCGGTCTTTGCCGAGGCGGCGTTGATGATGTCCTTTTCCGAGGTGAACATCACCAGGCTCGACTTGACGTCCCCCTTGGGGAAAGCGAAGTCGCGGCCCTTGTCGGCGCCGCGCGTGACCTGGAGGTAAACGAGGCCGTTCGCGAGCTTGTTGCGCGCGATCAGCTCCTTCTGCAGCTCGGTGATGCGTTCGACCGTCTCCGGCAGCTTCAGCTTGATCTCGCCGACCGACCGCTCCAGCCGCGCCAGATGCGAGGCGTTGTCGACCAGCTTGCCGTCCAGCACGGCTGAAACCTCGTAGATGCCGTCGGCGAACAGGAAGCCGCGATCGAGGACCGAGATCTTGGCTTCCGAGAGCGGGACGAATGAGCCGTTGACGTAGGCGATCGAGTCCAAGGCAGGTCTCCTGGCGGGAATGGGATTACCGGCTTATACGCCGATTGGAGGCGTCGGGCACCCCTCTATTCGTCATCCCGGGGCGCGCGTAGCGCGAGCCCGGGATCCATACTCCCGATCGTGGTTATGGATTCTCAGACGCGCAATTGCGCGTCATAGCTCGCGCTACGCGCGCCCCGGAATGACGGCTAATGCGACAGAATCTTCGACAGGAACTTCTGCGCGCGGTCGCTGCGCGGCTTGCCGAAGAAGTCTTCCTTCGCCGCGTCCTCGACGATCTCGCCGCGGTCCATGAAGATGACGCGGTTGGCGACCTTGCGGGCAAAGCCCATTTCGTGGGTCACGACCATCATGGTCATGCCTTCGCGGGCGAGATCGACCATGACGTCGAGCACTTCGCTGACCATTTCCGGATCGAGCGCCGAGGTCGGCTCGTCGAACAGCATGACGATCGGATCCATCGCGAGCGCGCGGGCAATGGCGACGCGCTGCTGCTGGCCGCCGGAGAGCTGCGCCGGAAATTTCTGCGCCTGCTCCTTCAGGCCGACGCGCTCCAGGAGCTGCATGCCCTTGGTGACCGATTTGTCGTGCGGGCGCCCCAGCACTTTCTCCTGCGCGAGGCAGAGATTGTCGATGATCTTGAGGTGCGGAAACAGCTCGAAGTGCTGGAACACCATGCCGACGCGCGAGCGCAGCTTCGGCAAATTGGTCTTGGGATCATGCACCTTGGTGCCGTCGACCGTGATCTCGCCGCTCTGGAACGGCTCCAGGGCGTTGACGCATTTGATCAGCGTCGACTTGCCCGAGCCGGAGGGGCCGCAGACCACGACGACCTCGCCCTTGGTCACGCTGGTGGTGCAATCGGTCAGCACCTGGAAGCTCGGCGTGTACCATTTGTTGACGTGGCTGATTTCGATCATGAGCGGGGAGCCCTAGCGAATGATGGCGATGCGCGCCTGCAGGCGGCGAACGCCGAAGGACGCGATACAGGAAATGGTGAAGTAGACGACGGCGGCGAACAGGTACATTTCGACGAGGCGCCCGTCGCGCTGCGCCACCTTGCTCGCCGCGCCCAGGAAGTCCGTGATCGACAGGACGTAGACCAGCGAAGTGTCCTGGAACAGCACGATGGTCTGCGTGATCAGCACCGGCAGCATGTTGCGGAAGGCCTGCGGCAGCACGACGTAGCGCATGGTCTGGGCGTAGGTCAGCCCGAGCGCGCTGGCGGCAGCCGGCTGCCCGCGCGAGATCGACTGGATGCCGGCACGCATGATCTCGGAGAAGTACGCCGCCTCGAACATGATGAAGGTGATGAGCGAGGATGCGAACGCGCCGACGCTGATCGGGCGCGAGGCGCCGGTCAGCCACTGCCCGATATAGGGCACCAGGAAGTAGAACCAGAAGATCACCAGCACCAGCGGCAGCGAGCGCATGAAGTCGACATAGAGGCCGGCGATGCGTCCGAGGGTCTTGTAGCCGGAGAGCCGCATCAGGGCGAGTGCCGTGCCGAAGATGAGGCCGCCGAGCGCGGCAAGACCCGTCAAGGTCAGGGTGAACGTCATGCCCTCGTAGAACAGATAGGGCAACGCGCGGCGGATGACGTCGAAATCGAAATTGGCGAGCATCGCTTATTTCCCCGTGATGTAGCCGGGGATCGCGACCCAGCGCTCGAGGAAACGCATCGCGGTCACGACGACAGCGTTGACGAGGAGATAAAGGATGGTCGCGGCGGTGAAGGCCTCGAAGACCTGGAACGAGAATTCCTGCATCGAGCGCGCCTGGCCGGTCAGCTCGAGCAGGCCGATGGTGATGGCGACCGCGGTATTCTTGATCGTGTTGAGAAATTCAGACGTCAGCGGCGGCAGGATGATGCGGAACGCCATCGGCAACAGCACGTAGCGATAGCCCTGCACCGTGGTGAGGCCGAGTGCGGTCGCCGCCATCTTCTGCCCGCGCGGCAGCGACGAGATGCCGGCCTGCAGCTGCACGGCCACGCGCGCCGACATGAAGAAGCCGATGCCGATCGCGGCCGTCCAGAACGGCGCGTTCGGCAGTTGCTTCAGCCAGGTGCCGGCAGCCTTCGGCAACAGCTCCGGCAGCACGAAGAACCACAGGAACAGCTGCACCAGCAGCGGCATGTTGCGGAAGAACTCGACATAGGCAAAGCCGAACCAGTTCGCTCCCTTCGACGGCAGCGTGCGCATCACGCCGACGATCGAGCCGGTGATCAGCGCGATGACCCAGGCCAACGCTGCGGTCTTGAGGGTCAGCGCCAGACCCGACAGCAGCATGTCGAGATAGGTACCGGTCCCCATCGGGTTCGGCTGGAAGAAAATTCCCCAGTTCCAGTTGTAGTTCACGTGTCCCCCGCGCGAACGCGCCCGTCATTGGACGTCTTCAGAGAAGCCTTGAGCGCCTATGCAAATGTCCGGCCACCCCTGTGTCAAGAGTGGCCGGACATGTTCCTCCAATTCTATCCCCCTCTCCCCGCTTGCGGGGAAAGGGCAGGGGTGAGGGGGGCTCCCCGCGAAGGAGGTCGGAGCTGGACTCGTGGAGAGTCCCCCTCACCCGGAATCCGCGCTTTGCGCGAATTCCGGCCTCTCCCCGCAAGCGGGGAGAGGCGAACACTTCGTCTTACTTATAGTCGTCCGGATTCGGCGAGTCCGTGGGCTTCGCGAACTCGTTCTTCAGCTCGGCCGAAATCGGGCTGTTGAGGTTCAGGCCCTTCGGCGGGATCTTCTGGGTGAACCACTTGTCGTAGATCTTCTGGCCTTCGCCGGAGGTGTAGAGCGCGGCGGTCGCGGCATCGACCACCTTCTTGAAGGCCGCGTCGTCCTTGCGCAGCATGATGCCGTAGGGCTCCGGCTTGGAGAACGCGTCCTTGGAGATGACGTAGTCACCCGGCGACTTCGAGCCGGCAACGAGGCTCGCCAGCAGGATGTCGTCCATGACGAAGGCGACCGCGCGGTCGGTCTCGACCATCAGGAAGGCTTCGGCGTGGTCCTTGGCGGGGATGATGTTGGCGCCGAGCTTCTTCTCGACGTTGGCCTCGGTGAGCTGCTTGATGTTGGTGGTGCCGGCGGTCGAGACCACGGTCTTGCCCTTGAGGTCGTCGATCGACTTCAGGCCGCTCGCCTTCTTGAAGACGTAGCGGCTGGCGGTCAGGAAGTGGGTGTTGGTGAAGGCAACCTGCTTCTGGCGCTCGGCATTGTTGGTGGTCGAACCGCATTCGAGGTCGATGGTGCCGTTGGCCATCAGCGGGATGCGGGTCGCCGAGGTCACCGGGTTGAGCTTGACCTCGAGCTTGTCGAGCTTGAGCTCCTTCTTCACGGCATCGACGATCTTGTAGCAGATGTCCATCGCGAACCCGACGGGCTTCTGGTTGTCGTCGAGATAGGAGAACGGGATCGAGGAGTCGCGGAAGCCCAGCGTGATGGCACCGGTGTCCTTGATGTTCTTCAGCGTGCCGGTCAGCTCCTGGGCCCCGGCCTGGCTGACGACGAAGGTCGCGGCGAGTGCGAGCCCGATGCTACGGAAATGTTTCACTTCTTCTTCCCCTTTCAGGATGATGCGGCCGGATGCAAGCACATATCGGCCTGGATTAGAATGTGACTTTCGGCGAGATCGCGCCTCAGGTTAACGGCTCAACTCAGCGGTTTGGGCAACTGGCCGAGATCCCAGAACAGGCCAGCCATCACAGTCAAGGCCTCCTCGGTCAGAGGCAGCAGAATGTGCTCATTGGGCGCATGCTGGGAGCAGCCGGGATAGGAGTGCGGGACCCAGATCGTGGGCAGGCCCAGGATCTCGGAAAAGACGTCGTTGGGCAGCGAGCCGCCGAAATTCGGCAGCACCGCCGGCGCCTTGCCGGTGGTCTCTTGCACCGAATCCGCCGCCCATTTGATCCAGGGGCTGTCGAAATCGGTGCGCGATGCAGCAAAACTCTGGGCAGCCCGCACCTCGACCATCGGAAAACCCTTTTCGACCAGATGGGCACGGATCGCCTCGATCATCCCCTCAATCTTCGTGCCGACCACGAAACGCAGTTGCAGCACGGCATTGGCATGGCCGGGAATGGCATTGGCGGGCTTGTCGATATTGCCCGACGACATCGCCAGCACTTCCAGCGTGTTCCAGGCGTATAGCCGTTCGGCCGCCGACAACCCCTCCTCGCCCCAGTTGTCGGCTAGCGCGGGCTCATCCGCACTCGGCACCACCCGGACGTCGGCGAGATAGGAGCGGATCTGGTTGGTGAGCCGCGGCGGCTTCAGGGCCTCGAGTTGGAGGCGGCCGTGGCCGTCGACCAGCGTTGAGATCGCGTTGACCAGGATGGTTGCGGGATTGGCGAGCACGCCGCCCCAATTGCCGGAATGATGGCCGCCGTCGCGCAGGTTCACATCCAGATGGATGCGGATGCCCCCGCGGCAGCCGAGGAACAGCGTCGGACGGTCGGCGGACAGGCGCGGCCCGTCGGAAGCCATGAACAGGTCGGCCTTGAGCGCGTCGCGATGGAGATCGCAAACCTTGCCGAGATCGGGCGAGCCGATCTCCTCGCCCATCTCGACGATGAACTTGGCGTTGAAGCCGAGCTTGCCGCCGCGGGCCTCACGCACCGCGCGAAGCGCCGCCATGTTGATGCTGTGCTGGCCCTTGTTGTCGGCGGTGCCGCGGCCGTAGAGCCGCGTGCCCGCAACCGTGGTCCGCCAGGGGTCGCGCCCCTCACGCCACTCGCCCTCCATGCCGTCGACGACATCGCCATGGCCGTAGACCAGCACGGTGGGCGCGGATGCGCTCTCGTGATGCTCGGCGAACAGGAACGGCGCCTTGCCGCTGGGGGATTCGACGATACGGCTGGTGAAGTCGAGCGCGGCGAAAGCCGGCTGCATCTCCTGTTCCAGATAGGCGCGCAGCTCGGGACCGCGTGACGGATTCTGGCTCTCGGTCTTGTAGGCGACGCGGCGGTCGAGCTCGGCGAGGAAGGCGCCGGATTTGAAATCCTCACGGGCGCGGGCGATGGCGTCGGCTCTGGTCATGACTTGCATTTCGAGGCTTTGAGACGAGGGACCCTATCCGAGACAGGGTGTCCTTCGAAAGTGGCGGGGAGTTGGATAGTTCTTGTAGTTCGCTTGTACTTCTCTTGTAATTCGCTTGGGATTCCGTCCTTGCATCCTTGAGATCGGCTTGCCAAGAGCGGGGGCGCCGCTGATTTTGGCCTTGCCAAGCACAAGCGATATGCAAGAACTTCGCCAAGTTTCGCGTCAAGTTGAGGCGCACGTCTATCATTCGAAGAGCGCTCAGTACAGGGCGCCGGGGGACCAGCATGGCCAAAGAGATCAGGCTCAACGCCTTTGCGATGAATTGCGTCGCGCACCAATCACCGGGCCTGTGGACCCATCCGCGCGACCGCACCGCCGAATATAACCGCCTGCCCTACTGGATCGATCTCGCCAAGACGCTGGAGCGCGGCCGTTTCGACGGGTTGTTCCTGGCCGACGTGCTCGGGGTCTATGACGTCTATGGCAACAGCCCTGACGCAGCCTTGCGCAACGCGGCACAGACCCCGTCGAACGAGCCGCTGCTGCTGCTCTCGGCGATGGCCGCCGTGACGAAGAATCTCGGCTTCGGCGTCACCAGCAACCTCTCCTTCGAGCCGCCCTACCCGTTCGCGCGGCGGATGTCGACGCTCGATCACCTCACCGAGGGGCGGATCGGCTGGAACGTCGTGACCGGCTATCTCGACAGCGCCGCGCGCGGCGCCGGCAAGGACAAGCAGACCGGACACGACGACCGCTACGACATCGCCGACGAATATATGGAGGTCGTCTACAAGCTCTGGGAAGGAAGCTGGGAAGACGACGCCGTGCTGCGTGACCGCAAGCGCGGCATCTTCACCGATCCGTCAAAAGTTCATCGGATCAACCACGAGAGCGCGAACTACCGCATCAACAACACCATCCATCTCAGCGAGCCGTCGCCGCAGCGCACGCCGGTGCTGTACCAGGCCGGCACCTCGCCGCGCGGGCGGCAGTTCGCGGCCAAGCACGCCGAATGCGTGTTCATGTCGGGACCGTCGGCCAAGATCATCGCGCCGCGCGTCTCGGCGATCCGCCAGGAGGCCGCCGCGCTCGGCCGCGATCCGGCGGAGATCCTGATGTTCAACATGATGACGATCATCCTCGGCAACACCGAGGCGGAAGCGGCGGCGAAATACGCCGACTACCGCTCGCACATCAATCCGGAAGGCGCGCTGGCGCTGATGTCGGGTTGGACCGGCATCGACTTCTCCGGCTACGAGCTCGACCAGCAGGTGCGTCACGTCCAGAACGACGCCGGCCGCAGTGCGCTCGACAATGTCACGCGCGGCGACCCTGACCGTGTCTGGACCGTGCGCGACGTCATCGAGCATGTCGGCATCGGGGGCGCCGGCCCGGTCGTGGTCGGCACGCCAGAAAGCGTCGCCGACAAGATCGAGGACTGGTTCGAGAAGACCGATGTCGACGGCCTCAACGTCGCGTTCGCGATCTCGCCCGGCGATTTCGAGGATATCGCGGACATGCTGGTGCCGGAGCTGACCAAGCGCGGGCGTTACAAGAAGGAATATGCGAAAGGCACGCTGCGCGAAAAACTGTTCGGCAATGGTCGCGCCAGGCTGGATGCGCCGCATCCGGCAGCGGGGTATCGGGTGGGGAAGACGGGGTAGCTCCTCCACCCTCCGCTGTCGTCCCCGCGAACGCGGGGACGACAGCGGGGCTACACCTTCCCGTCCACCATCACCTCGATCAGCTTCGTCCCCGGCCTGTTGAACGCCGAGGCCAGCGTCGCCTTCAACTCGCGGGGATCGCTGATCCTGATCGCCTCGCATCCCAGCGCTTTCGCAACGCCGGCGAAATCGACGGGCGGATCGACGAAATCCATGCCGACGTAATTGTCGTCGCCATGGAAGGCGAGCAGGCGCTGCTTGATGATGCGGTAGCCGCCATTGTTGGCGATGACGACGTTGAGCGGCAGCTTGTGATGCGCCGCTGTCCACAGCGACTGGATCGAATACATCGCGCTGCCGTCGCCGGAGAAGCACACCACGGGACGATCCGGGTTGGCGATGCTGGCGCCGACGGAGGCCGGCAGGCCCCAGCCGATGCCGCCGGAGGCAAGACCATGATAGCCGTAGCGGTCGCGATGTGCGCGCAGCGCCGTGACCTGGCGGCTGGAGGTGAGGCCCTCGTCGACGAGGATGGCGTTGTCAGGCATGGCCTCGACCATCTGCAGCACGAGATAATCGGGATCGATGGGGCTACGGCCCGCGCTCTTGCCGATCTGCTCAACCAGCGCGGCACGCCGCGCCGTCCAGTTCTGCGGCGCGAGGTCGGCGAGGCGCTGTTTTGCGCGGCTCGCGAGCGCGGCGCCGCCCATCTCCTTCAGCACCGGGATCAGCGCGCGCAGCGTTTCCTTCAGGTCCGCCTTCAGCGCGATCTCGGCGCCGTAATTCTTGGCGATCTCCCAATCGGCGAGACCGATCTGCACGATACCAAGCCCGTCAGGCAGCGCATCGACCTCGCTATAGACCGACATGCGTAAGGGATCGCCGCCGAGCGCGATCAGCAGATCATGGGGCGCGAGCGTATCGCGCGCGACCTTCTGCACCCGCGCGAGCGTGCCGACGAAGCTCGGGCTCTCCGAGAGGAAGTGCGATCCATACGGCGTCGAGGACTGGTAGGCGGCGGCACCCAACAGCTCGGCAAGCTCGGCGGCTTCCTTCAGCGCATCGCTCTTGACGACCTCGTCCATGGTGACGATGACGGGCCGCTCCGCCTTCAATAGCCGCGCGGCAAAGGCTCTCAACGCCTCGTCCGACGGCTTGACGCGTGCATCGATGCGGGTGGAGCGGCCGAGGTCGATACCGGCCTCGCTGTTGAGGATGTCGCCGGGCAGCGAGATGAACACCGGCCCTGTGGGCGGTGTCGTCGCGATCTTGGCGGCGCGGCGCACGATGCGCGGCAGATCCTCCAGACGCGTCACCTCGACCGCCCATTTCACTAGCGGCTCGGCCATCCGCACCAGCGGACCGTACAGCACCGGCTCCATCAGGCCATGGCCCTGCTCCTGCTGGCCCGCGGTCAGGATCATCGGCGTGCCCGTGAACTGGGCGTTGTAGAGCGAGCCCATGGCATTGCCGAGGCCGGGCGCCACATGGACGTTGCATGCGACGAGCTTGCCTGAGGCGCGGCTGTAGCCGTCGGCGATCGCGACCACGAGGCTCTCCTGCATCGCCATCACATAGGTGAGGTCGGGATGGTCCTTCAGAGCATGCATGATCGGCAGCTCGGTGGTGCCGGGGTTGCCGAACAGATGCGTGATGCCCTCGTCCTTGAGCAGCGCGAGAAAGGCGGAGCGGCCGGTGATCTTGTTCTTCATGTTTCCTCCAGGGAGCGGACGTTGCCGCAAGGACGAGGACATGATGGCCGAAGTCAGAGGCGACGCGCAAGGAAGCGCGGTCATGGCTGCGTTGCGCGGGGGGCCCGCTCTCGTGTCCCGGACGCGACGCAACGTGCAACGTTACGGCGCAGAGCCGGGACCCAGAGTTGGCGCCGAGCTCGCGGCAGCGTGGGCCCCGGCTCAGCAGCGCACCGCCAAAGAGGCGCTGCGCTGCGTCCGGGGCACGAGAGCGGCGCTACATTTCCTCGCGCCCGAGTTCAAACGGGTCCTCGCCGCCTGCGCGCGTCTTCTTTTTCGAGCGCTGCCAGACCACGCCGGGAAAGCCCTTCAGCGGCACCAGCGGCTCGCCGGTGTAGGCCCATTCCTGCAACTCCTCGATGGCAATGTGATAGAGCGGCTGGCGGCCGGTGCGTTCCTTGAACAGCGCGCGGGGAATATTGACCATGTGGGGCCCGCGCGGACGCTCATAGGCGATCGGCGTGCCGCAATGGGAGCAGAAGCTGCGCGTGGTCTTCGTGGCCTTGTCCTCGTAACGGGTCAGCGCGGTCTTGCCGGAGGTGATGCGGAAGCGTTTTTTCCAGCTGCCGACATAGGTGGCGTAAGCGGCACCATGAGCGCGGCGACTTGCCGCGGAATGATCGTGCCAGGCCCAGCGCGCGGGGACGTCGATTTCGAAGGTGACCTTGCCGCAGAGGCATTGGCCGTTGGCGATCCCTGCGGCGGCTGCGGCTTTGGCCATGATACCTCCCGATCGTCATTGCGAGCGCAGCGAAGCAAGCTCGTCATTCCGGGGCGACGCGAAGCATCGAGCCCGGAATGACCAAGAAGGAGAGCCTACGCCGGCGTCAGCTCGTCATACACCGGGTAATCCGTGTATCCCTTCTCCTCGCCGCCATAGAACGTCGCGCGGTTGTACGGCGTGATCGGATAGTCGTGCGCGAGGCGCCGCGGCAGATCGGGGTTGGAGATGAAGATGCGGCCGAACGCGATGATGTCCGCATGTCCCTCGGCGATCGCCGCGTTCGCGGTCTCGCCGGTGAAGCCGCCGGCGGTCATCAGCACGCCGCTGTAGAGCGGGCGGAACAGCACCATCGCCGACGGCACGTTCTCCCAATGGACGTCAGCGCGGCCGGCGCCGCTGGAGCGCGGCTCGATGAAGTGCAGATAGGCAAGGCCGAGCTTGTCGAGCGCCTTCACGACATAAGTGTAGAGCGGCATCGGATCCGGCTCGCCGGAATCGTTGGCGATGCCGTGCGGCGACAGCCGCACGCCGACGCGGTTCGCGCCCCAAACGTCGATCGCGGCCTGCGTGACCTCGAGCAGCAACCGCGCGCGGTTCTCGATGGAGCCGCCATATTGGTCGGTGCGCTGGTTGCTGCGCGACTGCAGGAATTGCTCGAGCAGATAGCCGTTGGCGCCGTGGATCTCGACGCCGTCGAAACCGGCGGCGAGCGCGTTCTTCGCGCCCTGCCGGAACGCCTCGACCACCCCCTTGACCTCATCGGTCTCCAACGCGCGCGGCGTCTCGTACTCCGAGATCTTGCCGTCGGCGGTCATCGCCTTCATGCCTTCGGCCTTGATCGGGATCGCCGAGGCCGAGACCGGCAGCGCGCCGCCGTGGAAGGAGGAGTGCGAGACGCGGCCGACATGCCAGAGCTGGAGGAAGATGATGCCGCCCTTGGCGTGCACGGCGTCCGTCACCTTGCGCCAGCCGGCGATTTGAGCGTCCGAATAGATGCCAGGTGTCGCCGGGTTGCCGCGGCCATGCGAGACCACGGGCGAGGCTTCGGCGATGAGCAGACCGCCCTTGGTCGCGCGCTGGCCGTAATATTCGGCGTTGAGCGGCCGCGGCGCAAAGCTCTCGCGCTCGGCGCGCATGCGCGTCAGCGGCGCCAGCGCGACGCGATGCGCGAGCTTGTACGGTCCGACCTGCAGCGGTCTAAACAACGCCTCGAATTTCATGGGAGCCCCGGATGTCACTGAAAGGATGCAAATCATATAGCGAGGGGCGGCCACCGGAAAAGGCGCCGCCCCTGTAAAAACAGATATTCCCTCGCGCGGAACGCGAGGAGAGTCCTTACGCCGTCTTGATCCAGACGGCCTTCACGTTGAGATATTCCTCGACATGCTGCTTGCCGGACTCGCGGCCATAGCCGCTCATCTTGTAGCCGCCGAACGGCACCGCCGGGTCCATCGCCTGGTAGCAGTTCACCCACACCGAGCCGGCACGCAACGACTTCGCGACCGCATGCGCCTTGCTGACGTCGCGCGTCCACAGGCCGGAGCCGAGGCCGAACGTGGTGTTGTTGGCGCGCTTGACCAGCTCGTCCATGTCCTTGAACGCGATCGCGGAGATGACGGGACCGAAGATCTCTTCCTGCGCGATGCGCATGTTGTCCTGGACGCCGGCGAACACCGTCGGTGAGACGAAGAAGCCTTTCGACAGCGCGCCTTCGGTGGCCCGGCCGCCGCCGGCGAGGGCCTTGGCGCCTTCCTTCTGGCCGATATCGAGATAGCCGGTGACCCGCTTGAGCTGCTCCTCGGACACCAGCGGACCGATCTGCACGTTGGGATCGAGGCCGTTGCCGACCTGCAGCTTCTTGCCGAACTCGGCGACACGTCCGACGAACTCGTCATAGATCGCCTGCTCGACGAACAGGCGCGTGCCGGCGCTGCAGATCTGGCCGGAATTGGCGAACACCGCCATGGCCGCGCCGGGCACGGCGGCATCGAGATCGGCATCCGCAAACACGATGTCCGGCGACTTGCCGCCGAGCTCGAGCGAGACGCGCTTCAAATTGCCGGCGGAGGCGCGGATGATCGACTGCCCCGTGACATGCGAGCCGGTGAAGGCGACCTTGTCGACGTCGTGATGCGAGGCGAGCGCCGCGCCCGCGGTCTCGCCATAGCCGGGCACGACGTTGATGACCCCGGGCGGAATGCCGGCTTCCATCGCCAGCTCCGCGATGCGCAACGAGGTCAGCGGCGCCTCTTCGGCGGGCTTGAGCACCACGGTGCAGCCGGTCGCGATCGCGGGGCCAATCTTCCAGATCGTCGCGGTGAGCGGGCCGTTCCAGGGAATGATGGCGCCGACGACGCCGATCGGCTCCTTCAGCGTGTAGGAGAAGATCTCGCCCGGCAGCGAGTTCTCGATCGTCTCGCCGTGGATCGCGGTGGTCTGGCCAGCGTAATAACGCAGCATGCCGACCGCGCGCAGGCGATAGGCGCGGGTGCGGCTGAGCGGCGCCCCCATGTCCATCGTGTCGAGCTGCGACAATTCGTCGAAATTCTTCTCGACGAGGTCGGCAAGTTTCAGAAGCAGGTTCTGCCGCTCGAACGGCTTGACCTTGCTCCAGGGACCTTCGAAGGCGCGGCGGGCGGCGGCGACCGCACGATCGATGTCTTCCTTGTCGCCCTCGGCGACGGTGGCGAGCAATTCGCCGGTGGCAGGGTTGTGGGTCTCGAAGCGCTTGCCGGAAGCGGCATCGACCCACTTCCCGTCGATCAGCATTTGCTTGTAGGACCCGTTGGCGAACGGATGGCGTGTGATCGGAATAGCCTGCGATACAGCCATGGCTGCACTCCCTGTCAGGTGATTGATTGGTTCGATCTGGGCGGGATCGTTAGGTCGTGAAGAATACAGCGCTGCCCGAGGGGCGTAAAGGCAGCGTGGAACGAAGACCTCCCATGCCGACTTGTGCAGGGTCGCGCGCATGCCATGCTATAGCTCGACCGAGCCCTCCCCGGAGACCTTGCCATGCCACAATCCGCCATCGTCAAAGACAATGTTGCCGTAATCACCGGCGGTGCATCCGGCATTGGCCTGGCGGCCGCCGCAGCCTTCGCACGCGCCGGCATGAAGGTGTGCATCGCTGACGTGGATCAGGCTCGCCTTGCCGAGGCCGCAACAAAACTGTCATCCATCACGTCTGCTGCAAACGTGATGACCCTGGCCGTCGATGTCAGCAAGGTCGAGAATGTGGCGGAACTGGAGCGCGCCGTGCGCGAGCGGTTCGGCGGCACCGACGTCCTCATGAACAATGCCGGCATCCAGCCGGGCAGCACGCTGTTCGGCGAGCCCGATCATTGGCAGCGCATCATCGGCGTCAACATGTGGGGCATCATCAACGGCTCGCGCATCTTCGCACCCAACATGATCGCGCGCGGCAAGCCCGGTCTCATCATCAACACAGGCTCCAAGCAGGGTATCACGACGCCGCCGGGCGATCCCGCCTACAACGTCTCCAAGGCCGGCGTGAAAGCCTTCACCGAGGCGCTGCAGCACGAGCTGCGCAACATCAGGGATTGTCGCATCACCGCGCATCTCTTGATCCCCGGCTTCGTCTTCACCGGTCTCACTGCGAAGGGCCGCACCGAAAAGCCGGCCGGTGCCTGGACGCCGGAGCAGACGGTCGATTTCATGCTTGCGCGGCTGGAAGCCGGCGATTTCTACATCCTGTGTCCGGACAACGACGTGCCGCGCGCGCTCGACGAGAAGCGCATGCTCTGGGCCGCCGGCGATATCGTCGAGAACCGCCCGCCGCTGTCGCGCTGGCATCCGGATTATGCGGACGCGTTCAGGAGATTTGTGGAGGGGAAGTGAGTATGCCCTGCTCTCTCGCTCCCTCGCCCCGTTCTTACGGGGAGAGGGTGGGGTGAGGGGCTGCCTCGGCAAACTGGGACCTAAATTGTGAAGCGAGATTTTGTGACGACGGCCGTGGAGTCGGGCAGGCTTTTTATTGCAGCACGTCAGTGCCATGCCCCTCACCCGGATTGCGTCGGACGATGCTTCGCATCGCCGAGGGCAATCCGACCTCTCCCCGCATAAGGGCGGGGAGAGGTAAGAAAGCTACAGCGTCTCCTGCTTGTGCCCGCAATTCTTGCAGGCGAACTTGACGCGGGTCTGGCCTTTCTCCGCCTGGACCCGGTTCGGCGCGCCGCACTTGCCGCAGACGGCCTCGATGCGGGTCGAGCCCTGCTTGACGACGATGGACTTCTTTTCCATCGATTCGCGGATCAGGCGCTCGGCCTCCTCACGCAGCGATTGTTTCGACAAAGCTCGTCTCCGCCTCTGGAAAGCGCGCGAGCCATATCGCACCTGGGGTCGAAGCACAATGCGGGATGCGTGAAAGCCGCGGGGCGTTCCGCGGCTCTCTTGCTCATGGTCCCGGGTCTGACGCGTTTCTTACGCAGCCTTTCTTACGCAGCCTTGGACACCTCCATCAGCAGGCGCTCGGCCTTGGCGTCCTCGATGCGGTTCACCAGCCGGCTGCTCTCGTGATTGTCGCGCACGGTCTTGGTCAGGGTGATGCAGGTCTGGACCAGCATGACGATACCCATGGTGAGATAGCCCTTCATCCAGACGTCGATCGGCAGGAAGAAAACGCCGATGGCGACGAGGAAGGCGGAGGCTGCGAAGGACGCGTAAGTGAAGGTCACCCAGGCGCCGCTGTGGGGCTGGCCGTTCTGGTTCATGGTGGTCTCCTGTTGGTACGAATGATGTTTGGATCTGGGATCAAGTCGTGGACGTCTGCTTGGACTTCAGCCGCGCCAGCACGTCGTCTGCGGTCGTCTTCAGCCGCGGGCCAAAGCCCTGCTCGGCGAGGCGCTCGGCGGTGGCGAGAGGACCGGTCGCGACATCGAGCTCGACCAGCGCGTCGTCGGCCGCCTGGGCTTCCATCTGCCGGTCGCGCAGACGCCGCAGGGTGCTCTCCGCCTCCGGCAAGGTGGATTCGTAGGGACGCGCGGCCTCGATGCCGCTACGGCGGAGCGAACGCACCGCTTCCGAAGCGCGGGCCAGACGGCGGCCCCGATCGAGCTCGTTGATGCGGGCCTGAGCGCTCGCCACGTGCTGTTTCAGCCGGGCAATCTCGGTTGCGAACAGCGCGCGTGCCGTCATAGCGGCATCGCGATCTGCCTCGAGGCCGGCGATGGCTTCGGCGGCTTCCCTGGCGAGATCCTCGCGGCCGCCCTCGAGGGCCGCCACCGCACGGGTCTCGAGGTCATCGATGCGAGCGATGGTCGCCTCGAGCTTGCGGCCCTCCTGCTGGTCCTGCGCGATCGCCAGCGCCAGCGTTCGCTTGCTGCGCTCGACGGCAGCGGCCGCATCACGCATCTGCTGGTCGAGAATGAGGAGGGCGGTCCGGTCCTCCAGCTCCTCGCCGGTGGCGGCCACGCTGCCCCGGATAAGTGTCACGACGGTCTTGAACATCTGCAGCTCCCTGTTATGAGCATTGCTCATAAATTCTTAGTAGCAGCAATCTTGAACATTGTTCAATAGAAATTTGAGCGCTGCTCAAGAAATTAGGCTACCGATGTCTAAGGCGTTGGAACGTCGAGAGAAACTCCGCTCTGACCTGATCCTGGCGGCAGAGCGGATGATCGCCGAGCGCGGCTTGTCAGGGCTGAAGACCCGGGATCTTGCTCGCGAGATCGGCTGCGCCAATGGCGCGGTCTATAATCTCGTGGAGGATATCGACGAGCTGATCCTGCGCGTGGGCTCGCGCACGCTGCTCCGGCTCGACGAGGCACTCAGCACGGCGGAAGGCGCAGGCGAGCCCTCCCCGCGGGAGACGCTGGTCCGCATCGCCATCGCCTATTGCGATTTCGCGGCCGACAATCTCCAGCTCTGGCGAGCGCTGTTCGAGCACCGCATGGAGGCCGACAAGGTCGTGCCTGACTGGTCGGTTGCGGATCAGTTGCAGCTGTTCCGCCACATCAACAAGCCGCTGACCGCGCTGCTGCCAAAGCGGAGCCCGGAGCAGCTCGGCATCACCGCGCGCAGCCTGTTCTCGGCGGTGCACGGCATGGTGGCGCTGGGCCTGGAGCAGAAGCTGGTTGCCGTGCCGCTGCCGGCGCTACGCAAGGAGATCGCCGACCTCGTGCGCGCGACGATCGACGGATTGATCGCGCGCGAGCGGTAGCTTTTCACGGAAGGAGTTGATTGCCCCGCGCGCATCGACGCGCGGAGCAGTCACGGCGTTGGGTTCAAGCCGCCTTGCCGGCCCGCAGGCGGTCCAGCACCGGCAGCAGCTCCGACGGATCGGGACGCTGCGTGTAGTCCGGGTTCACCTCCGCATAGGCGATGATCCCGTCGCGGCCGACGACGTAACGCGCCGGCATCGGCAACACCCAGGCAGGATCGTCGTTGAAAACAGGCAGGTCGTTCTTGAACGATTTGTAGAGCGCGACGAGCTCGTTCGGCAGCGCAAAGCGGATACCGAAGGCTTCGGCGACCGCACTCCTGACGTCGCTCAGGATTGGGAAGGACAGCTTGTTGTCGCGCTCCGATTTCCGGCTGTTCGGCGCGGTCTGCGGTGAGATCGCGACGAGGCTCGCACCGAGGGCGACGATCTGCGGCAGCGCCTCCTGGAGCGCCTGGAGCTCGAGATTGCAATAGGGGCACCAGGCGCCGCGATAGAACGACACCACCAGCGGTCCCTTGGCGAGCAGGTCACGCAAGGCGACCGGCTTGCCCTCGGGGTCCTTGAGCGTGAAATCCGGCGCGGCATCACCGGCCTTCTTGGCGCGCTGCGCCTGACCGCTCGCGATCAGCTCGGCGGTCGCGCGGTGCATGATGTCGAGCACCTCCCGGCTGGGCTTGAGCGGCAGGCGGCCGCCTTCGAAATCGGCTTTGAAGGCATCGAGCTTGTCTTGCAGGGCCATGGCGAAACTCCATCGATTGCTTGGCCCGGCCTATCTGGATCATTTGCATTTAGAGGGGTATACCGCCCGGACGGAGAAGATCTATTTGGAATACAAATGAGTGATCGGCTTCAGGAAATGGCGGTGTTCGTCCGGGCCGCCGAATGCGGCAGCTTTTCCAAGGCGGCCCGCGAACTCGGCCTGTCCCAGCCCTCGGTATCGCGCATCATCGGCGAGCTGGAGGCGCGGCTCGACGTCAAGCTGCTGCTGCGGACCACGCGTCGCATCACCGTGACCGATGCCGGTGCGCTCTTCCTCGCGCGCGCCCGCGAAGTTCTCGCCGACATCGAGGACGCCGAGGACGCCGCGCGCGGCGTCGACTCGCTGCGCGGAACCATCCGCATCGCCATGCCGATCATGTACGGCATGCGGCAGATCATCCCGCGTCTGCGCAAATTCCTGGCGATGCATCCATTGCTCCACGTCGAGCTGTCGGTGGTCGACGAACGGCAGAATCTCGTTGCCGAAGGCGCCGACCTCGCCATTCGCCTCGGCGAGCTCGACGATTCCGCGTTCGGCGCCCGCAAGCTCGAAACCTTGCAGCGCCTGCTGGTGGCGTCGCCGTCCTATCTCGCCACGCGCGGCACGCCGAAAACGCCGGCCGATCTTGCCTCACATGATTGCATCTTCGGACCCGGTCATTCCGGCCGCGCGAGCTGGGTGTTCACGCGCAACGGCACGGCAACGTCGGTCGACGTGCGCGGCCGCATCCATACCGATTCAGGGCCGGGCGTGTTCGCCTGCGCCCTGGCCGGCCTCGGCATTTCGATGGCGACATCGGTGATGGCCGCCCCTGAAATCAAGTCCGGCGCGCTGGTCCCGCTCTTGAAGGGCTACAGCGCCTCGTTCCTCGACGTCCATGCCGTTTTCCCGGGCGGCCCGCGTCCTTCGACCAAGATACGCGCGCTGGTCGACTTCCTGGTGGAGGAGTTGAGATAGGCGCGGAGCCGCTTGCGGTACCGCGACGCGCTCTGGTGGCACATGCTTTGCCTCTCGATCCCGAGACAACTCTCTCTCTTGGGGGCAGCGATGAGCGACTCAAACTTCCTAATCAACCGACGTCGCGTTGTTCTCGGCGGCCTGACCGCAGCCGGAATGACAGCCATCGCCTCTCCCCGCGCCTCGGCGCAGGGGCGCAGCGAGACGCTGCTGGTGGTGCAGGAGCTCGGGCCGAACTCGCTCGACATGCAGGGCGTCGGCTCCAACCAGACCGTGAACGGCCTGTCCTGGAATTGCTACGACCGTCTGCTGAGCTACGCCTCGAAGACGCTGCCCGATGGCACGCTCTCGTACGACCGCGAGAAGCTCGCGCCCGAGCTCGCCGAGAGCTGGGAGGTCGCCGCCGACGGCATGTCCTGCACCTTCAGGCTTCGCAAGGACGCCAAATTCCACGACGGCACGCCCGTGACCGCCAGGGACGTCAAATGGTCGTTCGACCGCGCGGTGAAGGTCGGCGGCTTTCCGACCTTCCAGATGTCGGCGGGATCGCTGGAGAAACCCGAGCAGTTCGTCGTCGTCGACGACCACACCTTCCGCATCGACTATGTCCGCAAGGACAAGATGCTGCTGTTCAACGTCGCGGTGGTCGTGCCCTTCATCATCAACTCGGAGCTTGCGAAGAAGAACGCGACGGCTGAAGACCCCTGGGCTTTGGCCTGGCTCAGGACCCACGAGGCCGGCGGCGGCGCCTACAAGATCGAGAGCTGGAAGCCCGGCAGCGAGACCGTGCTGACGCGGTTCGACGACTGGAAGAGCGGCCCGCTGCCGAAGGTGAGGCGCGTGATCGCGCGCGACGTTCCCTCCGCCGGCACCCGCCGCGCCATGCTGGAGCGGGGCGATGCGGACATCTCCAGCGGCTTCGCGCCGCGCGATTTCGAGCAGATCATTGGGGAGGGCAAGGTCAAGGTCTCGGGCGTGCCGATACCGAACGCGCTCTGGTACGTCGCGCTCAACACGGCGAAGCCGCCGTTCGACAATGCCAAGCTGCGCCAGGCGATCGCCTGGGCCATGCCCTACGAGCAGATCCAGAGCAGCGCATTCTTCGGACGCGCCGTTCCGATGTATGGCGGAGCGGCGGAGGTCTCAAAGCCGGTCTGGCCGCAGCCGTCTCCCTATGTCACCGATCTCGACAAGGCCAAGGCGTTGATGAAGGAAGCCGGCTTCGCGCAGGGCCTTGAGACGACCTTGTCGCTCGACACGGGCACCGCGACGGTCGGCGAGCCGACCGCCATCCTGATCCAGGAGAGCCTCGCCAAGATCGGTATCAAGGCGGCGATCGAAAAGATCCCCGGCGCGAACTGGCGCACGACGCTGAACAAGAAGGAGCTGCCGCTCGCGCTCAACCGCTTCTCAGGCTGGCTGGATTATCCCGAATATTACTTCTACTGGAATTTCCACGGCAACAACTCGATCTTCAACATCTCCTCCTACCAGAACAAGGAGATGGACGCGCTGATCGACAAGGCGCGGTTCACCGCCGATGCGGCGGAGTACGACCGGGCAGTGAAGGACTTCATCGCGCTCTGCATGCGCGACGTCCCGGTCATTCCGCTCAACCAGCCGATCCACGACGTCGCGATGCAGAAGGCCGTCACCGGCTACGAGTTCTGGTTTCACCGCGAGCCGGACTATCGCCGGTTCGCGAAATCATAGCCTGGCGCGCCGAGAACCCGCCGTGTTCGCATCGTCATGGCCGGGCTTGTCCCGG
>ERZ1034411.45-NODE-45-length-60025-cov-25.395164_pt1 | contig 60025 bp, 60 predicted proteins | sample MGYA00520583_ERZ1034411 | MGnify/ENA primary metagenome ERZ1034411 (study PRJEB33736, sample SAMEA104288481) | Azolla microphylla | place: Ecuador | collected 1982 | study: EMG produced TPA metagenomics assembly of the PRJEB19522 data set (Is there foul play in the...
TGAAATCAAAGGATATAGCTATCAAGAAGAAAAAGTATCTTATGGGGGAATAGAGCAAAGATGGCTATGAGTAGAAAGTGCAGACAGAAAAAAAGCAGACTTACAGAAATTAACCCAAAGCATTCAAGAGGAGTTTCTAAAAACTAGTAAACAAGTAGGTAGATTAGTCAAAGAAGAATTTGAACAGACATCCTTAGCGCAATTAAAAGTTAAAGAACTGGCAGCACAATTAAAATATCATACAATATGGGACCTAGAAATTACCGACCGGTTAAATAAAGGATAAACAGTAGTGTATCAAGTAAGAGGTAAACTAATAGAAAATCAGGAGTTAATCACCCAACCTCATAACTCTTGTGGTCGATTTATTTTAGCAAGGAATATTTTAGAGACAAGGGAATTAGAAACCATAGGAATATTGAAAATATATAGAGAACGGCAATCAACAGAAAGAGGATTTAGATTTATCAAAGACCCGTTATTTTTCGCCCATAGTCTTGTTGTAAAAGAGCGAGAAATAGTAGAGAGAATGATGGTATTAATGGCATTGTGTCTTTTGGTTTATAATCTGGGACAAAAACAATTAAGAATCTCGTTAAAGACGCAAAAAGCGACAGTTAAAAACCAACTGAATAAACCTACAGAATCCCCTACTTTACGTTGGATATTTCAGAGCCAGTGCCTTGGGCTGGTTCCCCGACTTGTTAGGGAAGCTCCTCGGAAAGAGGCAGCAACTGGCGTATGTTTTCAAGGGATTCATTTTCTGATTACACAAGGAGTTCATAGGATTCTGAACTTGACAGAGGAAGGTTGTCGAATTTTCCAATTCCTACCTACAGCTTGTCAAAAGTATTATTTATTTTCTTAGTTTTCAAATCTCTAATTCACTATTGCATAGTCTTGTATTTTCATAAGTGATTGAAAAATCCAAATTCAACATTGTTGTCTAACTAGCTTTTTTTACACAATAAGAAAGCTGGAACTTTGACATGCATAATTTATTTATATTTTCATGGCTACTGGATTAAAAAAAAAATAGTTCTGAAGTGCCTGTAAATGTAGTTTATTTATGCTAATTATTTAAGTGCGAAATGTGGGTTACAAATATGGTACACCTAAAACAGCAAACGAATCTGGTCTTTTATACCATAAACTATGACGGGAATCATAGTAAATATTCAGATCACTTCCTATAAATATCTCTTGAGGAGAATAATTTTTAGGTTGGAAGGTATCTTTCAATAATTGTGGTTGTTGTAGATGAAATTGATCTGGCAAACCAACTTCCTCTGGGTCTTCACTAGGAAGATCATACATGTTTGGTAATGTTTCTTTAGGGGAAAGTGGCAGATCTATTTGATACATTTTCACTATCCTCTTAATTTATTTATGGTTTTTATTTATTTTGTAATATTTATTATCGGTACCTAGTTGTGAGTATAAACTTGTAGAAATCTTCATAAGAAACTTTTAAAAAATACTTAAGTACTTGGGAACTCTCACCGAAAAACCTACAAACATCAAAAATAAACATTCTGTAAATCCTTAAATTATGTACTTAAATTATGTAAATCTTGATTCAGACAAAAATATGAATATAGCAGGAGTCACGATTAAAACTATCTTGCTATCTAGGTTTTAATTTAGATTCTTTACCTTATTGATCTGCAATCTGCTAGAAAATAATTATGTTATACAGGAACTATTTATTAGTAATAAATTGTAATCGATTTAACTGAAATTTCCGACTAAATAAAGCAAATTGATAGAAATATTCCAGCTTCTCTAATAGAGAATAGCTGGTATAATTACTATGTTAATTAATAAATGTTAAATCATCTGACTCAAGATATAGACCATTTATCCCTATTTACCAACGGTGCAAAAGTAATATTAGGAAACAATATTACACCCGAACAAATAGCCATACCTCTTGCACCAAGTCCAACAACAATGTTTGGACCCCGTGCAGCTTGTTTATTATCACCAAGTGGACCATTATGGGTATCAGATACAGGACATCATCGTTTATTAGGTTGGCGAAATTTACCCACAGAAGATAATCAACCGGCTGATTGGGTAATAGGACAACCTGACTTTTATCATGAAGGACAAAACGCCAAAGGTACACCTGGAAAATCTACAGTTAGTGTCCCTACAAGTATTTGTAAATGTGGTGCAGGTTTAGCTGTTGCTGATGCTTGGAATCATCGGGTCTTAATTTGGCATAATGTACCGGAAGATAGCAATTTTCCCGCAGATTTAGTATTAGGACAAGCTAATTTTAGCGATAACGAACATAACCAAGGTAGTCAACAACCTGCGGCAAATACTTTACATTGGCCCTATGGTGTTTTCTATAATCAAGGTAAGTTATTTATAGCCGATACTGGAAATCGCCGTTTATTAATTTGGAATCAATTTCCTACAGAAAATGCACAACCAGCGGATATAGTTTTGGGACAACCAGACATGATATTTCGTAATGAAAATGGTGGTGGTTCTCCCACTGCTTCTAGTATGCGCTGGTGTCATGATATTACTCTTTGGGATAATAATTTAGTTGTCACCGATGCGGGTAATAACCGGGTGATGATTTGGGATGGTATACCGACAGAAAATAATGCCCCTTGTGCGGTGGTCTTAGGTCAGAAAAACTTCAATTTTGTGGAATTCAATCAAGGTGTATATTTTCCTACTGGCAGTAGCCTAAGTATGCCTTATGGGGTAGATACTGCGGGAGATTGGTTAATAGTTGCAGATACGGCTAATTCTCGTTTGCTAGGATGGAAGAAACGAGAATCTATTTTGTTATTACAGGGTGGATATGCTGATGGTGTAGTGGGACAAGATAGTTTTAAAAGTAAGAGTGAAAATCAGAATTTTGGACCGCCAACGCGACGAAGTTTAAATTGGTGCTATGGAATTAAAGTTTGTGGTGAAATTGCGGTAATTTCTGATTCTGGCAATAATCGAGTTTTGATTTGGAGATGATGATTATTTCGCGCAAAGATGGAGAGGGGAAAAGGCACAAAGATGAGAAGAGAACAAATTAGAGTGCGTGGTACTGTGCAAGGTGTGGGTTTTCGTCCTACGGTGTATCGTCTGGCGAAAAGTTGCGGGTTGAAGGGAGATGTTTGTAATGATGGTGAAGGGGTTTTAATTCGTGTTTCTGGTAGTGAGGAGGCGATAACAAAATTTGTAGATAAGTTATATAAAGAATGTCCAGCTTTGGCGAAAATTAATGAGTTGGTGAGAAGTCGGTATTTGGGGGAGTTTGATTTTGATGATTTTGTGATTTCTCACAGTATTAATAATACTATGAAAACACAAGTTACTGCTGATGCGGCAACTTGTCCCCAATGTCAAAAGGAGATTTTTGATCCTTTTAGTCGTTATTTTCGTTATCCCTTTACTAATTGTACTCATTGTGGTCCCCGGTTGAGTATTATTCGCGCCATTCCTTACGATAGAAATAACACCAGCATGGTGAAGTTTCCAATGTGTAGACAGTGTGAAAAGGAGTATAAAGATGTGGAAAATCGGCGTTTTCATGCCCAACCTGTTGCGTGTCACGTTTGCGGATCTCGTGCATGGTTAGAAAGGGCTGATGGTAAACCTGTCATTGCTGATATGTTTTCAATGTTGGATGATGTGGATGCTGTTTGCACTTTATTACAAAAGGGTCAAATAGTAGCTATTAAAGGTTTGGGTGGTATTCATTTAGCTTGTGATGCAACTCAAGAAACAGTAGTGCAGAAATTACGAGAACGGAAACGCCGTTATCATAAACCTTTTGCTTTAATGGCGAGAGATATCAATATAATTAATGAATATTGTTATATTAGTGATTTAGAAGAAGAATTATTAACCAGCCCTGCTGCGCCCATTGTTTTATTAAAAATAAAATCCGAAAAGCAGGTTGCTTCATCAGTCGCACCAGGACAATACACCCTTGGTTTCATGCTTGCTTACACGCCTTTACATCATTTAATTCTCAGACGAATGAACCGCCCCATAGTCTTAACTAGCGGTAATATTTCTGATGAACCCCAGTGTATAGCTAATGAAGATGCTAAAGATAAATTAGGAAAGATAGCAGATTATTTTCTTTTACATAACCGTGATATTGTTAACCGAGTTGATGATTCTGTCCTCAGAGTGATTGATGATAAAATACAAATATTAAGACGGGCTAGGGGATATGCACCTACACCGATGATTTTACCATCAGGATTTGAAGAAACACCGCCAATTTTAGCAATGGGTAGCGAGTTCAAAAATACCTTTTGTTTATTACGTGAAGGTGAGGCTATTCTATCTCAACATTTGGGAAATTTGGAAAATGCAGCCGCCTTTAATGCTTATCAAGATACTCTAAATTTATATTTAAACTTGTTTGTCCATAGACCAGAAATAATTGCTATTGATAAACATCCAGAATATTTATCATCTAAACTGGGAAAGGAACTAGCTACAGTTAATAAAATTCAATTAAATGAAATTCAACATCATCACGCCCATATAGCCGCTTGCATGGCGGAAGAGCAAATTCCTTTAAATGCACCACCAGTTTTAGGAATAGCGTTTGATGGCTTAGGATATAGCGCAGATGGCACATTATGGGGCGGAGAATTTTTACTAGCTGATTATTATCAATTTGCACAAGTAGCCACATTTAAATCTATGCCCATGATAGGAGGAGAACAAGCAATTTATCAACCTTGGAGAAATACTTACGCCCAATTAATAAACGCCTTGACATGGGAGGAAATAAAACAAAAATATGCTGAATTAGAAATAATCAAATTTTTAGAAAATAAAAATCCCAAATTACTCAACCAGATCATAGACAAAGGTATTAACTCACCCTTAACATCATCAGTAGGGAGATTATTTGATGCAGTAGCAGCTGCAACAGGTATTTGTCGGGAAGAATGCAGTTATGAAGGACAAGCAGCAATAGAAATGGAAGCCATAGCGGATATAAATATTTTAAAGAATGATGAAGGAACTCTCAATTATCCCTTTAAATTTGAAAGTTCCGATAAGATTTATTGTATAAACCCTGCACCTATGTGGCTGGGGATACTAAACGACATACAGCAGAAAATTTCACCATCAGAAATAGCTGCTAAATTTCACATAAGTTTGGCTAGTGTAATTACCACAATAGTTAAACAATTGTCCCAAACATACAAATTTAATCAAGTTGCATTAACAGGAGGAGTATTTCAAAACCGTATTCTTTTAGAACAAGTAACCAAACGCTTACGAAAAACAGGAATAAACGTCCTCACTCATAGCATAGTACCTACAAACGACGGCGGTTTATCATTAGGACAAGCTGTTATAGCTGCTGCTAATTACTTAAAAAAATAGCATAAAAACCTCTGTGTTTACTGCGCCTCTGTGGTTAGTAAATCTTAAAAAAGGAAAAGAGAAAATGTGCTTAGGAATACCCGGACAAATTGTAGAAATAACCAACATAGTACATAAACTAGCAATAGTTAACGTCGGGGGAGTAAAACGACAGGTAAACATAGCTTGCATAGTTGACGAACAACACCCACCCGACAAATGTATAGGAGACTGGGTACTGGTTCACGTCGGTTTTGCAATGAACCGTATCAACGAACAAGAAGCAGCAGAAACATTACAACTTCTCCAAGAAATAGCAGCCTTGCACTAAAGTATAAGCCTAGTAGCTAAAGTTCGTTAAAACGGACTAGAAAAACTATCTATTTAGGTTGTAGTTAATAAATTTATGTTTTGTGCAGTAATTAATCTAAAATCCCAAATCTAAAATCCCAAATTTATATGAAATACGTAGATGAATTTCGCGACCCCAAAAAAGCTGAAGCCTTACAAAAAGAAATAACCAAACTCAGCCGACAAATAGACAAACACCTAAAAATTATGGAAGTATGCGGAGGTCATACCCATTCCATATTCAAATACGGAATCGAAGAAATATTAACCGATAATATCGAATTAATTCATGGGCCTGGTTGTCCAGTGTGCGTTATGCCTAAAGGTAGGATAGATGATGCGATCACACTTTGTCAAAACCCCAACATCATTTTCACCACATTTGGCGACGCAATGCGTGTACCCGGTTCAAAAACCAGCCTCTTGCAAGCTAAGGCCCAAGGTGCTGATATTCGCATGGTTTACTCACCCTTGGATAGCCTCAAAATAGCTAAAGAAAACCCCAACAAAGAAATAGTCTTCTTCGGTTTAGGCTTTGAAACCACCTCCCCCAGTACCGCATTTACTATCCTCCAAGGAGCAGCAGAAAACGTAACTAATTTTAGTCTGTTTTGCAATCATGTATTAGTTATTCCTGCCCTGCAAGCATTATTAGATAACCCAGATTTAGAACTTGATGGTTTTGTTGGTCCCGGTCATGTAAGTATGGTCATAGGAACAAAACCATATCAATTTATTTCTCGATCATATCATAAACCAATAGTCATTTCTGGCTTTGAACCATTAGATATCTTCCAATCAATTTGGATGTTATTAAAACAAATAGTAGAACAACGTTGTCAAGTTGAAAATCAATATAACCGTTTAGTCGAACCAGACGGAAATAAAAACGCCATTGCAGCCATGAATCAAGTTTTTGCAGTGCGTGAATTTGAATGGCGTGGTTTAGGAGAAATACCCGATTCAGGTTTTAAAATTCGGGAACAATACGCGCAATTTGATGCCGAAGTTAAATTTATCATTCCTAATCAAAAAATTGCCGACCACAAAGCCTGTCAATGTGGAGAAATTCTGAAAGGAGTTTTAAAACCTTGGCAATGTAAAGTATTTGGAACAGCTTGCACACCAGAAAACCCAATAGGTGCTTGCATGGTGTCCTCCGAAGGTGCTTGTGCAGCATATTATAAATATGGGCGACTGTCAACTATGGCAAAAAGAGATAAATCAGGTGTATATCCAGAACCTCTATCAGTTTAACATGCACAATTTGAGTAAAATTATATGCCATTTTTTACCGTCCAAATTGGTAAAGGTCACTCCATTGAAAAAAGCGGAAACTACTCCAAGCTGTAACTGATGCTTTAGTTTCCTCTCTAGGTACTAAACCTGAGTGGATAACCATTTATATTGATGAACTTGAATGAGAAAATTGGGCAGTTGGTGGTATTTTACATTCCGATAAACACGTCGGTAGACACGAGGGAACAAGCAGATAATTTGTAGGGTGCGTTAGGCTGTCCCTAAGGCATCAATTAAAATATCTCGCGCGAAGTCGCCAATGAAAGAATAAAAACACAATTATTTTTCTATATGGAATTACTAAGGAATTTAAGATGGCAATTTACAACAACCAACAATCTCAAAATCCTCTCTTTCAAAAAGTTGAACAAGTCCGTCGTCGTCAGGGAAAAATTAGGGATACATATATTAACCTTGCCCATGGTAGCGGTGGAACAGCCATGCGAGATTTAATTGATGATGTATTTGTAAAAAATTTTGATAATCCCATTCTTTCCCAATTAGAAGACCAAGCCAGTTTTGACTTAGCCAGTCTTTCCCAACATGGAGATAGATTAGCATTTACCACAGATTCCTATGTTGTAGACCCATTATTTTTTCCAGGTTCAGACATAGGAGAATTAGCAATTAATGGCACAATTAACGACTTAGCAGTTAGTGGTGCAAAACCTTTATATCTTACCTGTAGTCTCATCTTAGAAGAAGGTTTACCAGTAGAAACATTGCGCCGTGTAGTTTCCAGTATGCAAAAAGCGGCACAAAAAGCCGGAGTACAAATAGTTACAGGAGACACAAAAGTAGTTCATCGTGGTTGTGCTGATAAACTCTTTATCAACACTGCGGGAATCGGCATCATTCCTGCCAATATTGATATTTCTCCCCGCAACATTCAAACCGGAGACCTAGTAGTTATTAACGGAGAAATAGGGAATCATGGAACAGCCATATTAATTGCTAGAGGAGAACTAGAACTAGAAACAAATATAGAAAGTGACTGTCAATCATTACATGAATTAGTAGCAGAAATTATCAAAACTTGCCCACAAATTCATGCCATGAGAGACGCAACTAGAGGAGGTTTAGCCACAGTATTAAATGAATTTGCCCTCACAGCAAACGTAGGAATACGCATCAATGAAAATGCCATTCCTGTTAGAGAAGAAGTAAATGGAGTGTGTGAAATACTCGGTTTAGATCCTTTATATTTAGCGAACGAAGGAAAATTAGTCATAGTTGCACCCAAGGAAAAAGCCGAGTTAATTTTATCAACTATGAAAAACTACCCAACAGGAAAACAAGCATCTATCATTGGTGAAATTATTCCCACACCACCAGGAATAGTCCTCTTGAGAACCGCCTTTGGTGCAGAAAGAATAGTTGATATGCTAGTAGGCGACCAACTCCCACGAATTTGTTAAATTCTTTCTTTTTCTTTTCCTTACGCTTTTGCGTGAGATAAAAAATTAACCCTATGCATGAACTAGGAATTACACAAAATATCATTGCCATAGTGAGCGAAAATGCCCAAGGGAAGAAAGTCCAAAGAGTATTATTAGAAATTGGCAAACTCTCTGCTATTATGCCCGAAGCCATTGAATTTTGTTTTGATATTTGCGCCCAAGGTACAATAGTAGAAGGTGCAATATTAGAAATATTAGAAATACCAGGAATGGCCAGATGTAGTCAATGTGGTGCTATATTTTATGTAGATAAACCCTTTGGAACTTGTGAATGTGGTAGTCTACAGATAGAGATACTAACTGGCGAAGAATTAAAAATAAAAGAAATGGAAGTGGAGGAATTATGTGTGTAACCTGCGGATGTTCTGATGGTAGCGAAGTAAAAGTTACTAACTTAGAACATGAACATTATCACACTCATACTTTAGCAGATGGGACTGTAATTACACATACCCACCACCATGAAGAACAAGCAAATATGCACGCCAATTCTCATAATAAAACGATATCCTTAGAGCAAGAAGTTTTAGGTAGAAATAATTTATTGGCCGCCCAAAATCGTGGTTGGTTTAAAGGTAGAAATATTCTGGCTTTAAATTTAATGAGTTCTCCAGGTGCGGGAAAAACTACTTTATTAACTCGCACAATTAATGATTTAAAAAACAAATTAGCTATCAGTGTGATTGAAGGTGATCAAGAAACTACCAATGATGCAGAAAAGATTAAAGGAACAGGGTGTAAAGTGGTACAAATTAACACGGGTATAGGCTGTCATTTAGACGCATCAATGATAGAAAGAGGTTTACAAGAACTAAACCCGCCCTTGGGTTCTGTACTGATGATTGAAAATGTGGGTAATTTAGTTTGTCCTGCTTTATTTGATTTAGGAGAACAGGCTAAAGTGGTAATTCTTTCTGTAACAGAAGGGGAAGATAAACCAATTAAATACCCTCATATTTTTCGGAATAGCGAAATTATGATTCTCACAAAAATTGACCTGTTCCCTTATTTACAATTTGATGTACAACGCTGTATAGAATACGCAAAACAAGTCAACCCAAAAATACAAATCTTCCAAGTTTCATCTACTACAGGAGAAGGTTTGGAAGATTGGTATAAGTTCTTACTTCATGCGGTTTCACCATAAATACCCACTGTTCACGCAACTGCTGAAAAATAGATTATCCAAGTTGCTTGCTAGTTAGGAATAGGAATCAGGATAAAGCACCATATTAAGTCCGGCTAATTAGCAATAATAAGTATTTTTCTTTTATCTATTCCCTATTCCTTGTCCTCATATCTATGAGGACTATTTAAACGGACTCGATATAAATTTTATGTTTCTGCAATTAATTTATCCGTGTTTATCTGTGTTCATCTGCGTTTATCTGCGGTCAACTATTCTTGATATCTGATTCTATTTGTTTGATATAAAATTTAGAAAACAGGGTCAGTTTTATGTCTACAAATCACAATCTTCCTTTAGAACACGAGATTTTAGATGTACAAAATACAGATTGTTGTATTGTTGGTAGTGGTCCTGCGGGGGCTGTACTGTCTCTACTTTTAGCACGTCAAGGAATTTCGGTGTATCTGCTAGAAACACACAAAGATTTTGACCGGAATTTTCGTGGTGATACTATTCATCCGGCGATAATGCAAATTATGGAAGAGTTGGGTTTAAGTAATAGCCTTTTGCAATTACCCCACACTAAAATACACCGTATTCAAATGAAAACTTCCCAAGAAACCATCACTTTTGCAGATTTTAGTCGCCTGAAAACCGCCTACCCTTATATTATGATGCTTCCCCAGGCGCGGTTTTTAGAATTTATCACCCAAGAAGCAAAAAAATACCCTAATTTCCATTTAATTTTGGGTGCAAATGTGCAGGAATTAATTACAGAAAATGGTATAATTCAAGGTGTGCGTTATCGTGGACAAGGCGGTTGGCATGAAGTACGCGCTACATTAACAATAGCTGCAGATGGTCGTCACTCAAAACTAAGACAATTGGGTGATTTTGAATCTGTAGAAACTTCCCCACCGATGGATGTGCTTTGGTTTCGTCTCCCGCGTCAGAGAGAAGAATTTGCAGGGGGTATGGCGCTCTTTAGTTCTGGTAACATCTTGGCTATGCTAGATCGTGGTGATGAGTGGCAAATTGGCTATGTTATCCCCAAAGGTAGTTATCAACAAATGCGTGCTACTGGTTTAGCAGAATTAAAAAAATCAATTATTGATACAGTACCAGAATTAAGTGATCGCATCGAACTGTTACAAGATTGGTCGAAAATAGCTTTTCTTTCTGTCGAATCAAGTCGCGTTAAGCGTTGGTATCGTCCCGGACTGTTACTCATAGGTGATGCAGCCCATGTCATGTCACCAGTGGGTGGTGTCGGTATAAATTACGCAATTCAAGATGCTGTCGTCACCGCAAATATATTGAGTCAACCACTTAAACAACATCGTGTAGAAATCAGCGATTTAGCAAAAGTACAGCAGCACAGAGAGCTACCTACACGAATCATTCAAGCATTTCAGGCTTTGATCCAAAAGCGGATATTTACCCCCATTCTTACTGAAAATCAAAGTTTTCAACCGCCTCTATTGCTACGTTTACCTATCTTACGTGATATCCCCGCCCGATTAATTGCTTTGGGTATTTTTCCTGTTCATGTCCAGATTTAATATCTTATATGGTATAATAGTACTATTCATCATGCAGAATTAAATGCTCGTTTCGGTCAAGCGACAACTATGTAAATAACTATTTACATAGTTGTTCAAAGTTGTCGCTTGACTTTTGTTATATGGTGGTTAACTAAAAATATCCTATTCCTTTAGGGAACCTAAATCTGTTAACTTAGATTGAGCAATTGCACTGTGTTGAAGGTAAATCCAGTGAACAATAAGTGTGCCAAAATCATGACGCACAGGTGGTGCTATCTGGCTTTTACAAATGAAAAAAACAGTTTTCCTCCCCTAAACCCCTAAACCCTTGTTTCTTGAAAGGAATAAATATATGAATACTTGTATTTTAATGGCAGAAATTTATGATGCACCTCAACTGCGTCACACACCAGATGGATTGGAAGTTACAGAAATGATAGTTCATGTCCCTGGTGCGCGGCCAGATGATCCTTCTCATCCTTTAAAAGTGGTAGGTTGGGGTAATTTGGCTAAAGAAATTCATCAAACCTATCAACCAGGCGAGCGCGTGATTATGGAAGGACGCTTAGGAATGAACACCTTTGACCGTCCTGAAGGTTTTAAAGAAAAACGTGCAGAACTGACTGTGCAGAAGATTTACGCTATCGGTAGAACTATGAGTACAACTCCACCACCAGCCCCTACCGTAGCGCCTCCACCACAGCGTCCCCCAGAGACATATCAACCAGCCTATTCAGCACCAACACCATCCACACCAACGCCAGCTACAAATACAGGTACAGCACCCCAGCGAACGACCCCCCAACGCACCTACCAACCAGCACCTGTAACCTTTGAGCATCAATCTTATCAGCCTGCTACAGAATCGGAACCAGACCCAGATGACATCCCATTTTAATCAGTTAACAGTTTGTTATCAGTTATCAGTTATTAATTAGGGGTTGCTGAAAAAAAGCAAAAGCGTTTCCAGATAAAGGTTTACAGGGTTTTTTAACCAAACAAGTGCAAAATTATTGAGCAAAGATGTTTAAAACCCTTGGATTTTCACCAGAAATAACCGCGTAAATTTGAGGACTAATTGGACAACCCTTGATTTTTCAATCCCGATCATACCTAGATTCAATTTCTAGAGTTATTCAGCAAATCCTAATTATTAGTCTCTGCACTGTTAACTGTTAACTGTCACCTATTCCCCGCTGACCTCACCCCATTCTCGGATAGCGGGAAAGACTGACGAATAATCATCTTCTGGATAGGACATATTCATTGCTGATTTCAAGATGTGTCTAACTCCCTCAATACTGCTGAGATTCAAACCCAGGGATTTAGCTTCAGAGATAAATAAATCTATTTCTTTGATCAATTGTTTGGTGGGTAAGTTGGCATTGGTATAATTACCATCCAACATCCGCTTGAGGTTTTGATCAAAGGTTGGCGCGTAAAGTTTGCTATCGCGCAGGATTCGCATAAACAAGTCTATATCAATGCCTTGCATTTGGACAAAAGCCAAACTGAGCGCAAAGCTAGTAGTAAGGGAAGCAATGAGTTGATTGAGTGCTAATGTTAGTGCTGAGGCTGACCCTACTGGTCCAATGTGTACAGGTTGGGGTCCAAAATGTTGTAGTAATTTGAGGTGACGCTCATATTGTTCTAATTGGGCACCTACCATGACAATTAATTTGCCAGTTTCTGCTTCTGGGATGCTACCGAGTACGGGAGCTTCTATATATTCACCGCCAGCGGCCACAACTGCATCTCTAATTTCTTGGCTTTCGGGAGGAGTGAGTGTTCCCATTTGGATTACACTGCGTCCTGATAAGGTATGCCAAGAAGTGTCTGTCAGCAAGACATGATAAATAGCTGCAGCATTAGATAGCATCAGAACTATACAATGAGCGGAGCTAATTGCTTGACGTGGTTTTGTCGCAATTTCTGCCCCTGCTGCTTGTAGTGGTGCTAATTTTTCTGGGGTGCGGTTGTAAGCAATGAGCTCTACATTTGCAGCTAATAACCGTTGAGCCATCGGTAGTCCCATCAATCCAGTTCCCAGAAATGCCACCTTCATGTTTTACGTTCCTTTGTCATTGGTTATTAGTTATTAATCATTGGTCATTCATTGGTCATTAGTCATTAGTCATTAGTTATGAACAACTAAGAACTGATCACTGATAACTGATACAGAATATTGCAGATAAATAAGGTACAGAATCTAAATTGAAACCTAGATAGCAAGAGAGTTTTACTCCTGACTCCTGACTCCTGACTCCTGCTGTAACTGATAACTGATAACTGATAACTGATAACTGATAACTGATAACTGATAACTGACCTAAAATCAGCCACCTGCGGCAAAAGTAGCCATAATTACAACTGAAAGTAAGAGTCCGGGACTAAGTAGAGTTACTAAGACAATGAGGTCATGAGCAGTCATAGTTATTACTTCATTAAGGTTATTAACTTCAAAGCAATCACTGTTATGCTAGTCGAAGAAAGACTAATACAGGATTCTTAAATACAGTTTTAACCGATACAAAAAAGCTAACTAATGCTAAGAATTACCGGCTTTTTCTTCCTGCTCCATCCTAGAAGTGTCGGCACTATCTAGTCTACAGGCTAACACGGTTAATCTTTTAGTGTTACCTCTAGCTTGGTATGGTTAATCCTGTGAGCGATCGTAAAGCCTCTTCATTCTTCAATCCTTTGCTTTGTACCAGAACTCCAAACTTACCCAGTCCTGTCGGTTCAATTAGTTGGTGTAAGGCTTCCCGGCGGTTTAGCAGCTGTGAGATAGGTTGTTCTTGATAGGAGAGGGCAGCTATTCTTTCACCCAAACCCAAGGCCATTAAAAATAAACCTTGCTGCGTCCAACCCACTGCATCCAAACCGCATTTTTTCCCCCAAGTTTCCAAAGCTGTAAAGTCAACATGGGCGGTGATATCTTGTCCCCCAATATTGATGTAAGGATGATCATGGTAACGATGATGGTAATAGCATTGTAGAGTTCCTTGCGATCGCCTGGGGTGATAATAACGGCTGGCAGGGTAGCCATAATCAATAGTTAACACATACCCCTGTTGCAAGCAGTCTGCCACTATACCCAACCAGTCGAGAGCAGCTAAATTAATTTCACTGCGATAGCCATCTTCATACACATTGGGATTTAAATCAATTCCCACCAAATCAAAATGTGCTACTAATTTCGGCGTGGATACTTCCGCCACTACCTCTATAAATGAAAAATCAGAAGCGGTATTTTCCCCATTTTCCAGGGTAGTTACATAAATTTCCCGCAATTCTCCTGCTTCTAGGATAAACTGATGCACTGGAAATGCATCCACTAATTCATTAGAAAAAAAGCAGCCGACGATGGAGTTAGGTGTAATCTCTTCCAAATTGCACCAACGCACAGAGAAATCCTGTAACCTTTGCTGCTGTTGTGTTCGTAAACTTGGGGATTTCTCAACAATAATGTATTCCAGAGCCGTCAAAAAATCCGGATGTTGTAGTTTTAGGTAATTGAGGATATGAGATGCCAGAGTACCTTGACCTGCTCCCATTTCTACTAGATGAAAAGGGCTTGGTTGCTCTAATATCTGCCACATCTGGAAAAATTGCACAGCCAGTAATTCACCAAAATCATTACCAAGACTAGAAGACGTAAAAAAATCACCACCCCGAAACCCAATTTTGACTGCATCACTAGAATAGTAGCCGTGTTTTGGGTGATATAGTGCCATGTCCATGTATTCTGCAAAGGTAATGCGGTGTTGGGGACTGGTATTAATGCATTTGGCTATTGCTTGACAGAGTGCGGGGTTGGAATCCATAAAAAATCAAAAGTTTAAGTCTCTAAAATATTAGGGTATGTTCCTAGAGTTTGCGTCCCACGAAACTGAATTCTGTTGTATTATATTTCAATTTCAAAGCATTACATCTTACAGGTTGTTTTAAAAGTTTCTGGCTGTGACTTTAGGCACTTATTCATCCCCCCTCACCCTTAACAAAGGAGGGAAGTGGAATCAAAGTCCCCCTTCTTAAGGGGGACTTAGGGGTATCTAAAAGTTTTTGATACATCACTAAGGACTTTTCAAACATGCTCTTATGTAAGACTAATTTTATGTGAAGCTGCACAGAATCATGAACTTCATTAATTAATACGTATTTATCTGCGTTTATTGGCGGTCAATTATTCTTGCAATTTTATTCTATGCAGCTTCATTTTAACCGGGTATAACTTCCTTGTTGATAGGGAATATTAAAATTCAAATTCAAATATTACTAACTAAAATATTTTTGTAATGTTGCTTCAATTCTTAAACTTGCCAGAAAATAAAGTTCTTTTTGTCGATAAAGTTCTAACATTATTATGTTGGAAGTTGCTAATTCTCTAAGTGTAAATATAAATACTGTTGTTTCTACAGCCATTTTGGGAGTTAGAGCCAATTCGTGGAGTAAAATTAAAGCAGCGGGGGTACTGCGACTTAATCCAGCACGACAATTAATACCAACGTCAAAATTCTGATAGGATGTAGCTCAAGTAGCGATCGTCTGAATATGAGATAATTGAGGTCCATCAAGTAAATATCTATCCTTTGGAGGATAGTCATAGAAATGCAGTTCCAGAAAATGGGGAATATAACCTTGTTTTTCCAATGGAACAGCGTGCAATCCTGGATGATTAATTGAAAGCACATTAGGAACTTTATCTATATATTCAACCTCATAGTAATCGGTGATGAACAACATTTTCCTCACCTGTGATGTGCTATAAAATCCCCGACTCCGCAATGAAATCGGGGATAAGGGTAATTATCTGTCAACAGAACCCATAATTACGTCAATACTGCCAAGAATTACCACCACATCTGCTACCTTCATTCCTCGTAACAAATGAGGTAGAATTTGAAGGTTATTGAAATCGGCAGCGCGAATTTTCCACCGCCAGGGGAAAACATTATTATCACCAACTAGATAAATACCCAGTTCCCCTTTACCGCTTTCTACACGGGAATAGATTTCACCTGTGGGAATTTTGAAAGTGGGAGCAACTTTCTTGGCGATAAACTGGTAATCAAAACCATCCCACTCTGATTTCTTACCAGCCATTAAACGCTTAGCTTCCAGGTTTTCGTAGGAACCACCGGGTAAACCTTTGATAGCTTGTTTGATGATTTTTACCGATTCCCGCATTTCCCGCATTCTTACCATATAACGGGCGAGACAATCACCGGCTGTTTCCCACTGTACTTCCCAGTCGAAGTCGTCATAACATTCATAATGGTCGACTTTTCGCAAGTCCCATTTTACGCCAGAACCACGTAACATAGGGCCAGAAAGTCCCCAGTTAATTGCTTCTTGGCGGGTAATTGTACCAATACCTTCGATCCGTCTCCGGAAAATGGGATTGTTAGTAACTAAGCGTTCGTATTCGTCTACTTTGGGGATAAAGTATTCACAAAATTCTAAGCACTTGTCTACCCAACCATAGGGTAAATCAGCAGCTACACCACCAACACGGAAGTAGTTGTTGTTTACCATCCGATAACCTGTGGCAGCTTCCCACAGATCATAAATCATTTCCCGTTCCCGGAATTGATAAAAGAAGGGGGTTTGTGCGCCCACGTCAGCGAGAAAAGGACCAAACCACAGTAAATGGTTGGCGATGCGGTTTAGTTCCAGCATAATCACGCGGATGTAGCTGGCGCGTTTGGGAACTGTAATACCTGCTAATTTTTCAGGTGCGTTAACTGTAACTGCTTCATTGAACATTCCCGCTGCATAGTCCCAACGGCTGACGTAGGGGACATACATCACGGTAGAACGGTTTTCAGCAATTTTTTCCATTCCCCTATGCAGGTAGCCAATGACTGGTTCACAGTCAACGACATCCTCGCCATCCAGTGTCATAATTAGCCGCAGAACTCCGTGCATTGATGGGTGATGAGGTCCCATATTTAGCACCATTGGTTCAGTGCGGGTTTCTATTCTACTCATAGATTTGGTGTTCTTCCGTTGTCAACAATTTGTATTGAACAGCTACGATGCTAACCAGACCCGATTGGTTGTTTCTGCCAAAATTTAAACTGGTAAGGATAATTTAGATATTGCCCCTACAGGGTTATATTGGAGAGAGGATAGCAGGGTCGGACTTGTACTTGATGTTTTATTAGCTTGTACTACTTCAATTATTATAGGCAGTGTGCGATTCCAGGGATTGAGAAGCAGGATTTTTTTTCAGATGCAAGCCATCAGCGATATTTCATCTATAGATCACAGAAAAGACTGAAATCAGCACTTCTGAATTGCTCCTTTTCTGGGTAGCCAGATTAATCTCTATGAATAGTTTAATAATTAGTTCACGTTTTCAGTTTTGCTAACCCTAAATAACGGATTCCTTCTGGAGACACGTCAAAACGACAGGGTAAGACTTCTAAACCGAGTGTGATCGCCTGCCGTAATAACTTACCATACACAGGGTCGGTGCTATCTCCAGGCGCAAACTCTGGACAGTCACCCCGATTGATAAAATAAAGCATCACTGCACGACTGTGGGGCAGAACTTCCATTAATTCTCGTAAATGTTTTTGTCCTCTTGTGGTTTCTGTGTCGGGAAATAAGGCTAAATTTCCTTGCGTCCAAGTTGTGTTTTTTACCTCTAAATAAATTGGGCTTTGTTGCTCACTTCCTGTTAGGTAAAAATCTACACGGCTTTTTTTATCTTTTCCATAAATCACCTCACCTTTAACTTCTGTATAATCTCTTAATTCAGGAAAAAGAAATTTTTCTAAAGCTAGTTTTACGACTCGATTAGGTAAAGCAGTATTTACACCGACCCAAGTTGGTTCTTGTTCTTGTACTTGAATCAACTCTAATGTATAAGCTAATTTGCGATTAGGATTATCACTTTGAGAAAGCTGTACCGGACTACCAATTTTTGAAACTCCTGTCATTGGACCGGTATTAGGACAGTGTGCTGTTACAACCTCCCCTGAAGTCAGCTGTACATCAGCAAAAAAACGCTTGTAGCGTTTGAGTAGAAAACCAGGGTATAATTTTGGGTAGCGATAAAGCCAATCAGTCATTATGATAGGTTAATTATGAATTTGAATACTTAGTAAGTATACGATAAAAGTGGTTATAAAGAAGATTACATTTCTAGGAAAATTTTGATATTTTTGCTTAGAGCCAAGTCACTAATAAAATGCTCGTTAAAAAAATGTTATAAATATCAAAATCCTATCACCAAGGGCTACTACTGAGTAGTAGTTACGGTCAGTAGAGCGATTACTGACATAGTTCAAACTTTCTTTAGCACGTACCTTAGAAGAGATTATAGTAATTACGCTACTAGCAGTGCGAGAACTGACAAGTTCTGATGGGGCTACTTTTGTGTTATCAGTCAATGGCTTTTCCTATTACATTGATGAGAATGCTATTGATCCCCTGTGGAAGGGTTAGCGATTTCCTATAAATACCTGGTCTAGTTGGGTAATGCAGAACCGTCAGTCGGCAATAATTGAAGATATATCTAGTGATCAAAGGATTTCCTGGGCTGTTGATAAAAGTACATTTATCAAATGTATGGGGATGGTGTCCATCTGTTCCAAAGAAAGAATAGCTGTTGGTGCTATTAGTACTTATTAGGGACACCCACATCAAACTACAACGGACGAGGTCAAGTTACTGCAATTACTAGCAGATAGTACAGCGTTAGCGATGGAGAATACAGAGATATATTCTCAACTAGAGCGACAATTGCGTGATCGCACAAATGCCTTAGAAGCAGCCAATACCCTTCTGCAAAAGAAATACAAGAACGCAAAGCTATTGAAGCAGAAATTCGCCGTCTTTCCCTTACAGACGAACTCACTGGACTGCATAACCGAGGTGGTTTTTACCTATTGGCTGAACAACAGCTAAGATTAGCGAAGCGATCGCAAATTTACACTAGTCTCATGTTCATTGAACTCAACGAATTTGAACAAATCAATCAAACCTGGGGTAATGAACTCAGCCAAGATGCTATTGTTGCCATAGCCAAATTGCTCAAACGCTGTTTTCGCAGTTCTGATACATTAGGACGAATTGGGGAATATCAGTTTGCAGTGCTAATCCAAGGACAGGATCTGAGTTGCGAAGTCATACAAAACCGAGTAAAAACCAATAGACCTCTTGCAGAATTAATTTGATTTTATAAAAGGGGGTTTTCTTTGTTTTAGCCAAAAGTTAGAGTTACAGGGTTATGTTTGAATTAGGGAGCCCAAAGAACACCAAAAATACATAAAATCTAAAACTCTCTGTCATACCACAGAAACAATCTTGCAATAGGTCTAATATCTACCAATTCAATCAAACTCAACAGTTACCAATTCCCCTATCCGTGAGTATTGGTATTCAATCCTATGATACCAATCATACTATTTCACTAGATGACCTGATTACATTAGCTCATATTCATATATATGAAAACAAGGAAATAGGGAACAGGTAATAGGGCATTGGCCATTGGGCATTGGAAACATACCGCAGATTGGAGATCAATAAGGTACAGAATCTAAATTAAAACCTAGACAAAAAGAGAGTTTTACTCCTGACTCCTGACTTCTGCTGTATGCGCTAGAAGTTTTGTTAAATATCTCAAATTGACCCATAATTTCCGGTTGCTAGAAGCCCCCAAATTTATCTGTGAAGTCAACCCAAAATCCCAAATTTGACGACTCTTTTTGAATTTTAAATTCCCTGAAGGGTTTGAACTTTTTTTTAGTCAAAATTCCTGCATTTCCTGAAGAGCTGCATGTAATAGGTATTACATATATCCCACCTAAAAACCTGGGATAACTTGAAAATGCAAGGAAAAACATCCTATGCAGCAAGTATCATCAGTGACGGAGTTAGAATATGCTTTTCTATTTACTCTAAGAAAAGTAAATTCGATTAATACTGAAGGTTTCCAGCCATTTTTTCAGAATTTACCCATTGATCCTTACACCAAGGGTAAATATCGTTCACGAAGATTATCAAGGGTGATGGTTTCGGAAAATAAATTGATCAAACTCCCACAGGGATATTTATTCTAAAGCCAAGTATATAACCCATTATTGGGTGATATTAAAGGAGAGTTTGTAGAATTAGAAGATACACTGGTAGAACTGGATATTTTTAGGAACTTAGTTTTAGCTTTTAGTGATTATTGCAAACTGCATCCAGAAGCAGGAATTGGTATTCATCAAATCAGAACGACCTGTTCACCTGGTCGTTTAGGAAATCCCGCACCAGAAGGTATCCATCAACATGTAACAGATTTTATTGCTATATTTTCTGTAAGTAGGGACAATATTCAAGGTGGAGAAACACATTGATATACTGCCAAAGAAGAAAGGCCTGTTTTTAAGAAAATTCTCCAACCAGGAGAACTAGTTGTAGTCAATGACCATGATTTCTTTCACTTTACAACTCCCATGAAACCCGAAAATCCAGCACCGGGAACTAGGGATGTTTTTGTGCTGACTTCTCCTAGTTTAATAACAGAATAGTGATACCGATTCGTAATTCATAATTACAAAGTTCTTACAGCATCTGGGTTTGTAGGTTTGAATATGTTGCCGAATTTTAGAGAATTGGTATGATTTGGTCAGTTAACAAAAAGACCCCCGACTTCCTATAAGAAGTTAGGGATATAATAATTTCATTAGCCTTGGCTATGTTCCGTTTCCAGTGGTGGGAGTGCTTTTCTTGTGAATTGCAGCCGTTTTCGTCCTTTCTGGATAGCGAAAACAGCACTCAAGATGCTCAAACTCAAAGTCGGTGAAAACTCAAAAGGTATAGGGGTAGCAGTGACAATACCACTGAAATCAAAGACACTCTCGTCAGTCTCACCAAAACTGATTCTATCCTTACCGTTCCTAGTTAGAAAAAAGCCATTATCACCATCACTAATGCAAAATCGATCAGCATCACTGAAATTTCCAGTTTGCAACACTACATTATTCACAAAATCGTAGTTGAAGTTGAAGGTTGGATTGAAACTTTGCAGCTGATTCAAATCATAGGTTGCTAAGGTTGCTAGGGAATTGGTCACAAGCTCCCTGAAGGTAATATTAAAAACAGTGAACTTATTAAAGTTATTTGAGTTATTAGCGCGAGCAATCCCATCATTATCCAAGTCATTAAAACTAAAATCACCCGTAGCTGAATAACCATTTTCTCCAGTCCAATTAAACTGATAGGTTAGGGCTTGGGCTGACAATGTCCCTTGAAGACAACTGAGAAAAGTAATTGTACCGATTGCAAATTTAACAAGTTGACGCATAGTAGGGATTACTAGGGAATAATGAAGTGAATGTTCGGTAGTGATCTTTTATTTAGTTAACTTAGATATTCACAAAAAGGGTTTTTGAAAGTATTGCCAACAGTATAAAGGCTTGAGAATCTTAGCTTCCTTTTAAGGGAAACATTTATCTATTAATTCATTTTGCTAGGCCAGTTGTGCCAAAATTTTTGTAGGCTCTTATTTCGGGGAAAGCACTTTTCTATTGATTAAGGTTTTTTTAATTACAGTTGGTTCTAGGTGTATTTTTATTGAAAATAAAATGTCAAGAGCAGTAGACAAAAAACTTAGAACATACACACCAGTTTGCTAAAAACTCAATTTTCAGAAATAAATTTATGGATTTTTTCGCCTTCTAAGTCATCAAAGTTATGATAACTTGTAGATACAATAGCTGCTTATTTACTTAAAGTTTTATGTAAAATGTAAAGGAATTGCCAAGAAAGTGATATCCAATGCAATTTTGGTGTTGCAGAAGAAACAGCTTGCAAATCTTTTTAGTCTGCCAGGATATCCACTCCACAAAGTTGTATACAGCAGATTGTAAATCAGTGAGGTACAGAATCTAAATTGAAACCTAGACAACAAGAGAGTTTTACTCCTGACTCCTGACTCCTGACTCCTGCTGTAATTTATTTTTGGGCTGTCTCTACGACTTCAGAATTTTACAATCGTGGATTAGAAAAGGCTAAATGAAAAGAGTATGCTGGTCCTATTGAAGAATTTAATCAAGCTATACGGCTAGATCCTTACTTTAGCGCAGCTTACATGGAACGAGGTTTGACTTATTACAACTCAGATGCAATTCTACAAGGTATTTTTGATTATAGTGAAGCTATCAAGCTGGATGGAAAAAATGCACAAGCTTATTATTTTCGGGCTTTAGCAAAATTCACTTGAAAACATCTGCCTGATGCTTTAGAAGATGTAGAAAAAGCGATTCAGCTTAAATTTGATAATGCTGCTGTTTATGATTTACCGGGAATAGTGCAACGCAAACAAGGAAATATTCAGGATGCGATCACTAGTTTTAAAAACGCTGCTGAGTTATATATAGTACAAAAAGATAAAGAAAATGCTCGCCTTTGTTTGGACAAGATTCAACAACTAAAACCCAAATCACAACCTACACCAAATATAGCTAATTCCAAACCTGCACCAATTATATCTACTCAAGATTACTTCACACAATTATTAGCCAAGGCAGAACAGGGAGCTATAAGAGAAGCAATCGCTGATTTTAACTGGATATTAAAAGCTGATTCTCAAGATGCCCATGCTTATTGCTACCGTGGAGTTGTCTATTACAAAATGGGTAACTATCGAGATGTGAGCGCAGATTTTAACTAAGCAATACAATTTTTCAAGATGTCATTGTTTATCATAATCGAGGAGAAGCCCGTTCTCAACTAAGAGATTATCAAGGGGCTTTAGCTGATATTGATCACGCCATGAAAATCCAGCCTCAAGATAATTTAGTCTATATTACCAGAGGTAATATCTATCATTTTCTGGGCAATTATTTAGCAGCCATTCAAGATTATTCCCAAGCCATAAGAATTAATTCTACTCATCCCTTAGCTCACTATAATCGCGGCTTGTAATCTACTTGTTGAGAAGAAATATTAAATGCTGTAGCTGATTGTCAAAAAGCAGCTAGTATCTATTGTGAACAAGAAGATTGGGAAAATTATCAACAAGTATTAAATAGCCTACAAAAAATCCAATCATCTGTAGCAGAAACCAACAAAGCCACCTATAACCTATTACGTCAACGACTGTTACGCATGGTCGGAAGACATTGGGAAATAGCCCAAAGACTAATTCAAGAAAAGAAAGAATTTTATCCGGGAATGTTGGACGAGTGGTCTTTACAAAAACTGATTGATGATTTGGAAAGAGCTCGTCGGTCATATAAATACTCATCACCGTGAAAATCGCCAAACTTTAATCTTATTATTCTCTTCACCAGTCACCAAGATTTTACCATCAGCACTAAAAGCCAGAGATGTAACTGTATTAGTATTTTTTGTAAAAGGTGCAAGTTCCTCACCTGTAGCCACATCCCATAATTTAATATTACTCTTAATAGAGTAATCACATTCCATACAATTGCGATTACCACTCACCAGAGTTTTACCATCGGGGCTAAAAGCTAAAGATGTAACATTATTATCTTGTCCTGCTAAAGTGCGAATTTCCTTACCTGTACCAATATTCCATAATTTAATCTTGTGATCGCGACTAGCACTAGCAAGAATTTTACCATCGGGACTAAAAGCTAAAGATGTGACAGTTTGCGAATTTGGAGTTAATGTATGAATTGGTTTTTCTTGAGTAAGATTCCAGAGTTTAATAGTCTTATCAAAACTACCACTTGCTAGAGTAAAATTATTCGGACTAATAGCCACAGAACGAACCCAGTAAGAATGACCTTTTAAGGTGCGAATTAGTTTCCCAGTTCCTAAATTCCACACTTTAATTGTTTTGTCATCACTAGCACTCACCAGAGTTTTTCCATCTTTACTAATAGCCACAGCATGAACTACATCTGTATGAATATTCAGGGTGTGAATTACTTTTTTCGTGCTTAGCTTCCAAATTTTAATTGTATAATCATCACTACCACTGACTAGGATTTTTCCATCTGGACTAATAGCCACTACATTTACTTTTTGTGTATGTCCGTTCAGGACTGAAATTTGTTGACCTGTATTCATATTCCATAATTTAATCAGATTTTTACCACTAGTAGCAATAGTTTTATTATCTGAACTAATAGCAATAGATGACACTAAGTCATTTTTCATCGAAATAGTCTTCAGCAAACCGACTTTTTCTACATCTTCCTGTGGTGGCTGATAGAGAACTACTTCACTATTAGGTTTACTACGTTGCAGTGGATGTAAACTGGAAAAAATCACCATTTGTAGCTGATCAAATTTTCTATAACCAAATTCTCCTAAACCTAAAAATACAATTGTCCCTACTATTAAAAGTAAATTTCTGATCAGAAAATATTTTTGAGGATAAAAATCTCCTTTCTTTGCTGATGTCGGTACAAATGAATTACTAGCTGGTGCTAGTAGATGTGTGTAATGTTTACTTAAATCTCGGATTACCTCATCAGCCCATTGGTAGCGATGCTGAATATCTATTTGTAATAACTTATCAATTATTTGTGCTAATTCATGACTCAGAGGACAGCGCAAATAATCTTGCCAATTTTTTACCCAACTATACCCATATTCCATCCACAATTGAAAAGGAGAAATTCCCGTCAACAAATGAAAGCAAGTAGCCCCTAAACCAAATAGATCACTAGCAGGGTAGGCTTTACCATCTCTGATTTGTTCAATTGCAGAATAACCATGAGAACCGATAGAAGTACCACTTTTTTTCTGGACTTTGGCTGTTAATTGCTTGGATGAGCCAAAATCTATTAAAGTTAATCTACCATCCGTTTTCCGACGGATGATATTTTCTGGTTTGATATCTCTATGAATAACTCCTCGACTATGAATAAATTTAAGAATAGGTAATAAATCCAGCAAAATAGATTGAAGATCCCAATCTCGATAGCTCTTCCGTAACTGCAATTCTTTTAGTAAATTATTTCCATCAATAAACTGTTGTACCAAATACAAGCAGTTATCTTGCTCAAAGTAAGCTAATAGAGTGGGAATTTGTGGATGTTCCCCTAGTTCTTGAAGTAGCTTTGCTTCTTCACTAAATAACTGCATTGCTTTTTTTTGTGACCAAGTTCCTTGAAATTTTGGTGCTAACTGTTTAATGACACAACATTCATTTAATTTATCTGTATCTTCCGATAAATAGGTTCTGCCAAATCCTCCTTCATCTGAAAGTACCCGGATCACACGGAAACGATTTCTTAAAAGTGGTATGAGGGGAGTATTACAACTTTGACAGAACTCTTTCCCGTCTGGATTTTGAGGATTTTGGCAATCGGGATTTAAGCAACATATCATGGTCTGAGAGTAGTGACTGCAGCATAAATAATGCTAAGTGTGTTCCACATTTTCCCTTAGTTTTATATGCCATTGTATACTTGGATACTGGTAAATGAACCTGGTAGGGATTGGGGAATTACTTATTATATTCAACCTTGAGAAATCGCACTTTGTTTTCCTAAAGATAGGAACATTACAAGAGTCTTATGATTAGTCTTTTTCTGATTATATAACAACCCAAATTAAAAAACTGGTCAAATTGCCAGGACAAAGTGAGAAACATGTGTTAGTGATTTATCAGCAAATAATATTCATCAATATATTAATTTTTAGAGAAAATCTGTAAGCATTCAGCTAATGCCTAACGGCACGCGACGCGAACAGCCATCAGCAGTCAGCTTTTTCAGGCTAACGCGAAAAATACCTATTTTATAATTAATCAATTTCTCAAACATTCTGACTCCTGACTCCTGAATCCTTACAAAAATATAAACTTGGTTTTGCGATGAAAATTACTCAAATTATGTAATTAATCCTCTATCTACTGGCAACTAACAACTATTAATATGGTTGACAAGCTTTAAACCATTTATTCACAACTGTGTTAATAGTTTGTTTAATTTGATGTTTACGCTTCCATTTTTGGAATGCATTTTCATATTCTTCACCTTTGCTTTGAAAGGTATTCCAGATATCAAGTACAATTCCTAATCCACAGAACAGTAAAACGTATATTGACCAAGTAATACCAGTTCCACCAAGTAAGTTTATAAGTATCACAAAACCATTAATAATTGCATAATTACCCAGGCGTTTTTTAAATTTTCCTTGGCGGTAAAGGTCAAAAGCTTTTCGTTGCTGAACGTCACTTTTTTGTAATATCCAATCACATTCGGCTTGTTTGACAGCTTCTGATGATATTTGCAACTCAGCAGCAATTTCGATGATTTGCTGATATGAAAATTCTTGATCACCATCATCAGTTTGACGTGCGATCGCAAGTTGCAGTATTTGCTGCACCTCTTCTTGGCTGTAAGAACGCAAGCTGTTAGATTCAAAAGCCTTCATAATCCTTTCTCTGATAAAAATTTTAGTAGATAGCTATGCCACAGGAAGTTCTGCACCACTTCTACACTAGCAAATCTATATGGGGTAATTCGTGATTTGTAATTCCTAATTTTCTCTCCTCAGATCTTGTACCAACAATAATTGATGCAATTAAATTACACAGTATTTCACCAAAACCCTTGATTTACCGATAAAAACCAAGAAAAATAAGGTGGCCTTATCGCCCATATTTTTAGGTTGCCTGGGTTTGTACACAGAGGTGCAAGATATGAGTCTCCCACACCATAGACCCTATTCCGAATATTTACCGAAAAGCTGAAGACTCTCAAAAAATCTGCTAATGACTGGAATTCGGCAGCGCATAATAGCCAAATAACTAGCAGCAAATGGGAGAAACTCCAATGACGGAAGATAACGGTTCAGTACGTACCCTATCTGTGGATATCGGTGGTAGTGGTGTGAAGGCGATGGTTTTAGATATCACCGGAAAACCGTTAACAGAGAGGGGAAGGTTAGAAACACCCCATCCAGCAACACCTGAAGTAGTCATTAGTGCCATTGCTGTGTTAGCTGCGTCTCAAGGGGAGTATCATCGGGTTTCTGTAGGTTTTCCTGGTGTGGTGCGGTGTGGAGTTACAGAAACAGCAGTGAATTTAGATGCTAGTTGGCTGAATTTCGATTTAGCAACAGCGTTATCTGAACAGTTAAATAAACCTGTAAAAGTAATTAATGATGCAGATATGCAAGGATTAGGGGGAATAAAAGGTAAAGGTGTAGAATTGGTAATTACTCTGGGTACTGGTTTTGGTTCGGCTTTGTTTGTAGATGGAAAGTTGGTTCCCAATATGGAAATGGGACATCATCCGTTCCGTAAAGGGGAAACCTATGAAGAACAACTAGGACGTGCTGCGTTAGAAAAAATTGGGGATAAAAAATGGAATAAGCGGTTACAAAAAGCGATCACATCTTTGCAACGTCTATTTAACTATGATTTTCTTTACATCGGTGGTGGTGAAGCTGTGCGCGTCAATATGAATTTACCCTTAAACGTCAAGCTAATTCCTAATATCACCGGCTTATTAGGTGGAATTGCTTTGTGGAAGGAGTGAGAGTTTAAGGGTTTAAGGGACGAATAACCCCTTGCATCTTGCCTTCTGTCACCTGTCACCTCTTCCTTCTACATTTGATTAAAGAAACTTAGGTCGTTGCTGTTGATTTAACTTCAGCTTGTCCTCTAAAATTTGCCACTTTTCTTGTTCAATTAAGTTGATAAATTCATCTAGGTTCTGACGATATTGGTGCAGTGAATGTAGCAATGCTTGATGATTGTATTGCGCCATCATCACTCCTAATTCTGGATTCCCAGCTCCAACACGGCTGGTATCCCGAAATCCTGAACTAGCAAGGTTTTGGGCTAATTGAAAAATTTCTGGATCGGTTTCACTCAAGCAGGTTGCTGTTAATGAGGCACTAATCATCACAGGTAAATGGGAAATCCAACTCACGGCGCGATCATGCTTTTCTGGCTGGCAATGGTAGATAATAGAACCAAGCGATCGCACAATTTCCTCCAAAACAGTAATGGCTCTATTTGGCGTTGTCTCTATTGGTGTAAGTACATAAGGCCGATTTACAAACAAATTGCGCTGTGCGGCTTCTATACCTACATCCGTATTTCCCGCCATTGGATGACCACCAATGAAATTCTGCCAAAGGGGAGAAACCGCCTCCACTATAAGTGCTTTTACTGATCCTACATCAGTGATAATAGCCGTCGTCGGTAAATAAACCATTAACTGTTCAACTTGAGGCACAATAAGTCCTATGGGGGTACAAATAAAAATGACATCGGCAGATGCTAAGAATTTCAAGTCAACAGAGGCTTGATCGACACTGCCGATGTCAAGTGCTTTTTGACAGGTTGATTCACGCCGACTAACTCCCAAGAGATGATGTCCTTGGGAGCGTAAATCCAAGCCTAACGAACCGCCTATCAGTCCTAGTCCTAAAATACCAATTTTCATTTTTGCCCTTCACAACTGAACTTTTACATATTTTCTGCATACTTTTCCAAATATATAAAGTTATAAAGTTGGCATCCAAGGGATAAATATATGACTATAGAGGAATTACTAGAAAAATATGCAACAGGAGTCTTAGATTTTAGCGGTGCTGAACTCCCTGAAGTCAACTTGAGTGGCACTAAACTTAGTGGTGTTAATCTCAGCAATGTAAACTTAAGCGTAGCTAATCTCAGTGGCATCAATCTTGCTGACGCTAATTTGAGTTATGCCAAGCTAAATGTAGCTAGACTTAGTGGTGCAAATGTGTCTGGGGCTATTCTTAACAACTCCAGTCTCAATGTTGCCAATTTAATTCGTGCGGATTATATGATACGCACGCAACTGCGTCAAGCTTCCTTAATTCGAGGCGAGTTAATTCGCACAGATTTCGGTCGCACTGATATGTGTGAAGCTAACCTCAACAGCGCTGATCTGCGAGAAGCCACACTGCGACAGGCTAATCTCCGTCGCGCTAATTCAGCGAAGCGAACTTAAGAGGTTGTTCTCTCAGAGAAGCCAACTTAGAAATGGATAACCTCAAAGCCGCTGATATGACTTCTTCAGACCTGAGTGGTGCCAATTTACGAGATAGTGAACTCACACAGGCAAATCTTTGCATGGCCAACTTGAGTGGTTCAGATTTAAGCGGTGCTAATCTTCGTTGGGCAGATTTAATAAGAGCTAAGCTGGCATGGGCAGATTTAAGTCATGCCAATTTAACAAACGGGAGTTTAGTCCACGCTAACTTCACTCAAGCAAAAGTGATTAAGGTTGAATGGGTTAGTGCTGATTTAACCGGAGCAACTTTAACTGGTGCAATACTTTATGCTACCTCACGGTTTGGCTTGAAAATTAAAGGTATAAGATGCGAATGGATTGACCTTTCTCCCACAGGCGATCACAAAATTATTCAAAATTTCCATGGGGATGAATTACGAGAGTTCTTTAATACTACCGCACCAACAATTCGCATTATTGTTGACTTACCCTAAGCACACGAAGCCAACTTTGTCATCGCTGGTACTTATTACCAAATTTCCCAAGAATATGAGGGATTAATCCAACCGCCCAGCGTAGAAAACACTAATGGCCGGACTATTTTCACATTTCGAGTAGAAAACGATGAAGCTTTATTATCTACAGCGTTTATGGCAATTATTCCTTTTAGAGATGCCACCGCCACCCAAAAAATTATCCACATAATGGTAGACTTAATTCGTCAAGAAGTAATGACTAGCCGGAGTTTTAAATCACCTATACTAGCAGAAAAAATCATCTTCCTGTTAGAGGAAGCTATGAATAAATCTAAGTTTATTAAACAGACGAAAAAAAATCTATAAGTAGCAGCAAAATTAAATTTCTTCAAAGCACCCACACAAACAATATTAAGAAACTCTAGCGCCCAGAGTTTGACTATCTATGATAGCCCCAACTTTGGCAAACGATTTGTGAATCGTGCTCCTGGTAGTAGTTCTGTTGATAATATATCTAACTAATCCGAATATAATATCCCTTCGTTTAAGATGATAATAGATTTTGTCCAAGGTTTTTATTTCATTCATTAGTTAATGGTAATTGATGAAAGGGGTCTAGAGGAGATGAGGAAGATGGGGGAGATGGAGGAATTATTTTCTTCTGATCCTTCTGCTTCCTGAGAGCATACCATAGGGGAAGCAAGCTACACATAGTGTACCGTAGGCATAGCTCGGCGTATGACTTCTGCATCGTCACACAAGCTATAGCCATACTGCTGAATCCTTAAAAAAACAATTAACTGGAGTAGAAAAATGAGCAATCTATTTAACCGCATGATGGGTAAAACCCGGTATGTAGTTTGTCGTCTATTTCTGCATTTAGCAGGAACTGAAGTAGCACCAATTTTAGGAGTTTTAAATCGTGCTGCACGGGAAGCAATTGACTGTGATGGGGATTTAGAAATTCTGGGAGAAGAATTGGTAGAAATTTGCGAAACTCTACTCAGATATGATGAATATTGGCTCTCAGAAGCTAACGAAGGAAATATCTTCTGGAACGAAGGAGAAGCAGGGGATTATGTCAATGAATTATTTACTGATTCCGCCCAAAGATATGGTGCTGAACTCGATTTAAGTTCTTCCTCTGGATTCGATGAACCTTTATCTATTCCTGTTACCCGCAACATAGTGATAATGCTAACAGTAGCTTACGAAGGAGAAGTTCCAGATTTGGAAGCTGACCTTTCTAACATCCAAGCATTAAAAGTAGGGTTGAGAGCTTTAATCAATTTACACCAAAAACATAGACTCCGAGCCATCCAAGTGCATTTTTCACCGGCGCAGTTAGGTGACGAATTGACTAACGATCAGTTACTGCAGTATTTTCCGGAATTGATCCCCTTGTAACTTTTTGGTTAGTCTGTAGTTATCAGACTAACCATCCGCAATGATAGCTAACAAATTAGGACAATCATACAATGATCAAAACTGTAATGCGTAAATTCACAATCGTGTGTTTAGCCCTGAGTTTATGCTTGACAACGGTCGCTTGTGGTGGGGGAAACCAAAAGATATCTTCGTCGACTCAAGGTGTCAGCCAAAGTTCTACTCCCACCACGTTGAATGATGGACAGTATGATGTACAACAGGCTACTTACAACGATGCCAATGGGGAGTATACCCTGTTTTTACTTGGTAGTCAGCCTCCCACCTTTGCCACAGAAAAATTACAAATGGCAAGGCTAACAGATGAAGAAATCAAAGCAGGTAAAAAAACTTACCTGAAGGTAGAAAATCGCCAGCCGACTTTGTACCTGACGGAAGATTTTAAAATTGAGTACGTTCATAATGTCACTGAGACAAAAACCAATCCCCAAACGGGACAAAGAGAAACCGTAGTTGTGCGTCAAGAATCTAACTTCTGGACTCCTTTTGCAGGGGCTGTGGCTGGTAACATAGCAGGTCAGGCTATTGGTAGTCTTTTATTTAGACCTCAATACTATGTTCCCCCTGTTTATCAACCTGGTGGAATTATGAGTGGTTATGGTGGATATGGTTCTACTTATGACCAAGCAGTTTCTAGCTATCGCACTCGGTACAATGAACCGCCCGCAGCCGTCAGAAATCGGACTGCTTTCCGCACTACAGGGTCTATTAAGTCATCTGGGAACTCGACTCCGACGACACCACGGACAAATACAAGTGGTCGAGCTACGGGTTCTGGTTTTGGTAGCAGTAACCTCCGTCCTTCCGGTAACTCCAACTCTAACCGACGTAATTCTGCTAACAGTTTTGGTAGTGGTGGACGTTCTGGTAGCCGTTCTTCTGGCTTTGGTAGCAGAACCAGAAGAAGGTAATTTACAGGAGTCAGGAGTTGGGAGTAAAGGCGACTTGAAGCAACTGGCGTGGAGAGAACCACCTCTGGGCTAGATGCGAAGCGTCCTAAGCGATAGCGAAGGATCTCGCAAGGGGTCTAATTTAAGTGGACTCGCTGAACCAAGAATCTCCATACCTACAGTGCGGAGAGTGTCAAATCTAGATCCCCAACTTCTTTAAGAAACCGGGGATCTATCTATCTTAAATGTCGCACTCTTGACTCCCTCTACACCGTTAGGTTAGCGGGAGAGTGTCAACTGAGAATTAGACTGCTACAAGTGCTGCTTGTGGCCAGCGTTCCATGACTTTACCAATTACTGCCAATTCTGACATTAACTTATCAAATCGGTCTGGTGTTAAAGATTGGGGTCCATCAGATAAGGCTTTGGCGGGGTTGGGATGTACCTCAATCATGAGAGAATCTGTACCAGCTGCGATCGCTGCCATCGCCATCGAAGGTACAAACTCAGACCAACCCACACCATGACTAGGATCAATCATAATGGGCAGGTGGGTCAGCTTTCTTAACACTGGCACAACTGATAAATCCAGAGTATTGCGCGTATACTGACGGTCAAAAGTTCTAATTCCTCGTTCACACAAAATCACATTGGGATTACCCGCCGCCAAAATATACTCAGCCGCCATTAACCAATCTTCAATTGTTGCCGCCATTCCGCGTTTTAACAGCACGGGTTTCGATTGCGCCCCGACCTGTTTGAGCAGGGAGAAATTCTGCATATTTCTCGCCCCAACCTGAATCATGTCCGCAACCTCGGCGATTTTTTCCAAATCACCCCCATCCATCACTTCCGTAATTATTCCTAGTCCAGTCACTTCCCGCGCCTTAGCTAACAATTCCAAAGCACTTTCACCGTGACCTTGAAAAGCGTAAGGGGAAGTCCGGGGTTTATACGCACCACCTCGTAAAAATTTAGCACCAGCAGCTTTTACACGCCGCGCTGTCTCCACAATCATTTCTTCATTTTCCACCGAACAGGGGCCAGCAACGATTACTAAGGAATGATGTTCACCAAACACCACATCCTCGTTGGGAGTATTCACCACCACCTCAGAAGCTTCCCCATGGCGAAACTGACGACTAGTTCTTTTATATGGTACTTCCACTCGTAACACTTGCTCAATCCATGGACTGAGTTCCTGAATTTGTAGCGGATCTAAATCAGCAGTTTCACCTACTAAACCAATTACTACTTTATGTTGTCCAATGATTCTTTCCGGTGTTAAACCCCAGCTAATTAGTTCCTGACTCATACGGTCTATTTCTGCCTGTGGAGAACCGATTTTCATTACAACAATCATTTTAAAATCCCTGTATTTTTTAAGTAAATTAGTCAGAAGTTAGGAGTCAGAATGTTTGAGAAATTGGTTAATTATCAAATAGGTATTTCAGGCTAACGCCAAAAATACCTGACTACTGATGGCTGTTCGCGTAGCGTGCCGTTAGGCATTAGCTGAATGTTTAAGATTTTATATTCCAATTTTCTATATCAAACTTTCAGGATGGATTCCTAACTTTTTGAATATTTCTGGGAATCTACGGGCTTTTTATTCACTATTTTAACTAAATTAATATAATAGATTTTTTTGCGTTTAGTTTTACGAAATCTTGTTCGTGTAGTGTTTTGTAGAAATGCGCGATCACACAACACCAAAATTAGGATGTGGTTCATTATCTATTACCACAACTGTAACGGTCAACTGTTTTTGTGCTGGTAAATGAATGCGATAGTGAACATCTGACACATAATCAGCCTCTAATTTGATGGATAGTTAAAACAATGAATGAGGTAATAGATGAACGTATACAAATTTAGTGCTGTGCAAGAAAATTCCTTACAGAGACGCTACGGAGTTAGTTTGGGTAGACGCTACGTTTTAGCCGCAGCTAGTGTTGTGATGTTAAGTTTGTTTGGATGTTCGCAAATTGCTAATAATAACAATTTGATGACTAAATCTCCTCTACGTACTTGTGAATCTAAGGGACTTCCAAAAAACAACATCTAAAATTTGCTTGTCTCTTCAACTTTGGATTTGTAATTTTAAATTGTAGATAGTTGCATCCAAAATCGAAAATTTTCAAGCTAAGTTATCAGAAACACTAAGGGAATTGTTCACTTCAGCTTTTGCAGATTCTTCTGGTGTCATGGGTGCAACTATTTCTCCTGATGAGGATTCTTCGGGATCATGACGAATTACTGGAGGACGAATGGCGCTAATTATTGTTTTAATGACAACAGCGCAGGGAACCGCTACGATTACACCCAAAAGTCCGCCTATTCTCGCTCCTGTTAAGACGGAAATTAGCACCCAAACGGGATTTAACCCCGTAAAACTCCCTAAAATTCGGGGTGCAATTAAGTTTTCTAAAATTTGTTGGACTATGACCGCTGCGGCTAAGACTCTAGCTCCCATCCAAACATCTTGGAGGGATACTAATAAAGTTGTGGCAGCAATACCCACAGAACCGCCAAAGGGGATAAGAGCCATAATACCGATGGTTAAGCCAAACAATAACCCATAAGGCACTTTTAACCACAAAAAGCTGGGTATAAGGGCAGATGCCATACAGATAGATAGTATTAATTGGCTGATGAAGAAGTTTTGGAAACTGAGGCGTACGGTTCTAGAAAAGGGTTCACGAAATCTTGTGGGTAGCCATTCTACTAAACTTTCCCAGAGTTCACCACCATGTTGCAATAGATAAAAGGTTAACACCATTGTCAACAGAAAGTCTAACAAGCTGGTGACGGTGACAACTGCTAGATTTAAAACTTGTCCAGCTATGGCTTGTAATTGTCCCTTGACGCGATCGTTAATTTGCACCACGATCGCATCAAGATTAATTGGTAAGCCCATGCTTTCGGCTTTTTCGTTTAAAATCATTAACTGCGAGCGCCCGGAGTCAATCAACTCTGGTAAGCGGGCTACAAGTTGTTGGGCTTGCGTAAGGGCTAGAGGAAAGAGGGTGACACCCAGCGCCAATAAAATGGACAAAGCTAATAAAAATACTAAGATAGCAACTTGTTCTCGCCTAGCACCGCGCCTTTCCATCCAACTAACTGGGTAGTTGAGGAGAAAAGCTAGAACTGAGGCTCCGACTAAAATAGCTATCAAAGAGTGAAAATAATTGAAAATTGCCGATATCGCCCATCCATTGAGAACTAATAGAGGAGCGAATAGCGCGCTCGCCCCGATTCGCGCTATTGGTGTAAGTGTTTGCCACCAGTCGAGTAGCTTGCGTGTCTGCATTTTTAGATAATTGGGGATAAAACTAAATAGAACTCAGTTAAATTCTTCTTTACAGACTATTATCTCTAACTATATGAGTCTTTTTCATTCCTCTAGTTTATTAAGTAGACCCACCACATGCACAATCTACCACCAATGGACAATTACCTACATCCTCAAGACAAAGCTACCTCTAACAAACTTTTGCTTTTATACTTAATTCCCGTGTTCGGCTTTTTCCCTTCCCTCTGGACTCTCTATCGCCGTCAAGGTAGCCGGGAACAATTGGCAGTAAGTCGTCTGTCCATTACCTTCGGTTTTACATGGATGTTGGGATACTTTTTGTTATCATCTGGGGCAGCTAGTTCCAATTTTTTGGCAATCCGTTTGTTGATTCTTAACAGTTTCTTCACATCTGGTTACTTTTTGGTGAGCATTTGGCTAATTTTCCGTGTTATCCAAGGAAAGTCTTACCGTTTACCAGGATTGAGCAGTTTTGCCGAACGCATACTGCGTAAATATTAAATCTTCATTTATTAAGTGATTAGCCCGTTAAGATGTTTATTGCTGATACAGAACTTTAGAGTTAATCCATAAGCAATATGATCAAATCTGGTTTATTATTGCCATACTTCCAGAAACCTCTCCGGATTGTCAACAGATAAATCGAAATCCGGGTAAAGGTCTTGTAGTTCCCAAGATCATAAAAAATCAGCACTATTAATTAAGATTTATCTATTAAAGTCTGGTTTGTCTACATATATTGGTTCGGCAAATTTACGGTATTGTATCAGTCAGTGTGAGGGAATTTGTGACTAGTCAAAGAACATCAGCAGAAAATAATAAATCAGCAAAAGCGAAAACCAGAAGTAAAACCTCTCGTAAATCAAAATCAGGGCGTTGGCTATGGTTTGTGGTGGGTATGGGTGGGATTGCAATGGTTTCAGGTATGGCGGGAGCTTTGTTGGCAGTTTCTTGGGACAGTACACCTTTGCAGCAAGAGCAGTTGAGTGCCAAGGATGCAGCAGTTTTTGATGGTGATCGCATTTCGGGAAATGGATTGCAATTTTCCCAATTAACTCGCCCAGTCAATATCTTAGTTATGGGCATGAGTGTACTGCCACCAGATGTTCAAAACCAACCCAGTGATACCAAAGAACTTAAATATCTACCCCAGATCAATTCTTTTGATGGTCTCTCTGACGTGATGCTCTTAATCAAATTTGATCCAGAGACAAAAAAAATTGTCATGCTTTCTATTCCTAGAGATACTCGTGCAGAAATAGAAGGGTTTGGTGCCAAAAAAATTAACGCCGCCAATGTCGATGGTGGACCAGCTTTAACTGCTAAAGCCGTCAGTAATCTCTTGGGTGGAGTGGGAATTGACCGTTATGTCCGCATTAATGTCCTGGGGGTTGCCAAGCTGATAGATGTTTTGGGTGGGGTAACAGTTTACGTTCCCAAAGATATGAAATATCAGGATGATTCACAGCATTTATATATTAATTTAAAGGCAGGTAAACAGCATCTTAAAGGTGAACAAGCCTTACAGTTGCTGCGTTTTCGCCATGATGAACTAGGTGATATTGGACGAATTCAGCGTCAGCAAATGGTCTTGCGTTCTTTGATTGAACAAACTCTCAATCCCTCAACATTAACGCAATTGCCCCAAATTTTGAATCTAGTTAAAGATAATATCGACACTAATTTAACAGTTGAAGAATTAGTTGCGTTAGTTGGTTTTGGTTCACGAACTAATCGTTCTAATATGCAGATGTTGATGTTGCCAGGACGCTTTAGTGGAAAAAGTGAGTATGATGCCAGTTATTGGATACCCCAGAAACGAGCAATCAACAAATTAATGGTTCAGAATTTTGGTTTAGAATCAGAATTATTAGACACTGAAACAATAGACCTTGGTGCATTGCGAGTAGCGATTCAAGATAGCACAGGTGGCGATCACTCTCAAATCCGGCCCCTAATTATAGCCTTGGAAAAAGCCGGATATCGCAACATCTTTATCTCTAAACCATGGGGTGAACCTCTGGAAATTACCCACATCGTCGCCCAACAAGGAGACAGTGAAAGCGCCGAATCAATTCGTAATACTTTAGGATTTGGCGAAGTGCGAGTAGAAAGCACAGGTAATATCGGTTCAGATATCAGCATCCAAGTCGGTAAAGATTGGTTAGAAAAGAAGGCAACTTTTGAAGCCTATAGTAGGTAAGGGTGTAAGAGGTTGTTTGAGACGTCGGTCTTTGTGTTATGCTGAATGCAGCGGAGCGGAATGAAACATCTCAGTACACTCTCAAAACCTAGGTTCTAGAGCCTACGCCACGCTTTGCGTTAACGCAGTTTCCCGAAGGGATACGCCCCATTTCATAGCGCTCAGAATGACAATTTATTTATACCTCGTAAAATTTCCCTACATCCTCTAAGGGTGTAAGGATGTAGGGAAAAGAGGAAAATCTTCTCCTCTGCACCCTGCCCTCTCATTCTCCTCTCACGTGTCACGTGTCACCTTATTCTTATCAGGAAAAAGGCGTGGAATTTGATCTCAGGCCTTCATTGTTATTACTTCTACAGTTATGAAGTTTTTTTAAATAAATATCTACCAAGACGCTGCTTTACCTTTCTTATAAGGATCGCCAGTAAAAGGTTGGAACCCAATTACAGGATAGGCATCATCTGTAGGGCTAAAAATTAGCATGAAGCCTTCAGAAACAAATTGAGTTATGCTAGTAAGCATTTTAGTGATAGCCATAATATTTAGACTCCCTTTTTTTATGCTTTCCATTTGTCATATCTATAGTTTAATGCTGATATCTATACACTTGCTCATATTCGCAATATATTGATATTATCTGCAATGATTATTCAGATATATTCGTAATACCTTATTTTCTTGAATTTACCAACTTTTCCGTTTAATTGTAATTGTAACTGCCATGGTAGTAAAGGGCATTTAGACCGCTTAATTGTTGGTTTTACTATTAAAAATAGTAAAGTAATAGGTTTTCATCGCTTAATTTGCCTGTATTTACACGACTTTCAAGCATAATTATTCTTAGACTTGACATTAATTATGGTGTTATTTACTATAACTAGATAAGCAATTTTGCTAGGATACAGTTATATGACCACTTTTATAGATGTGGGCTATGGCTACCAAAACCCAGAACTGAATCTCAGTCAAGAAGATTACAGCATGCTGACTGACCTTTACCAGCTAACAATGGCAGCTTGTTACACAGGTGAAGGGATAGAACAAAAACGGGCAAGTTTTGAATTATTTGTGAGACACTTACCTAATGGTTTTGGCTATTTAATAGCTATGGGTTTCGCGCAAGCTTTGGAATACTTGGCTAAATTCCGCTTCAATTCCGCGCAAATTGCTGCTTTGCAGGAGACGGGAATTTTTACCCATGTACCTGAGCATTTTTGGTCATTACTGGCTGAAGGGGCTTTTACTGGGGATGTATGGGCTTTACCAGAAGGAACTGCGGTATTTGCCAATGAGCCATTTCTACGGGTGGAAGCGCCTTTATGGCAAGCACAGTTAGTAGAAACCTATCTTTTAAATACTATTAATTACCAAACTTTAATTGCTACAAAGGCAGCTAGATTACGTGATATTGCGGGAGAAAAAGTAACACTTCTAGAATTTGGCACGCGCAGGGCTTTTAGTCCCCAAGCTTCTTTATGGGCTGCACGGGCAGCTTTAGCTAGTGGTTTAGATGCAACTTCTAATGTGTTAGCAGCGATACAACTAGACCAAAAACCAAGTGGTACTATGGCACACGCTTTAGTGATGGCTTTATCAGCTTTAGAAGGAAGTGAAGAACAAGCTTTTACAGCCTTTCATCAATATTTTCCGGGTGCCCCATTGTTAATTGATACCTATGATACTGTTGCTGCCGCTCAAAAGTTGGCGCTGAAAGTAAAAACGGGGGAAATGAAATTAACGGGGGTGAGGTTGGATTCTGGAGATTTGGTTAGTTTATCAAAAACAGTGCGAGCGCTCCTACCAGAAGTTTCAATTTTTGCCAGTGGTGATTTAGATGAATGGGAAATTCAGCGACTCAAAACAGAAGGTGCAGAAATTGATGGTTATGGTTTAGGAACAAAATTAGTTACAGGTTCTCCTGTCAATGGAGTTTATAAATTAGTAGATATTGATGGTATTCCAGTGATGAAAATGTCTAGTGGCAAGTTTACTTATCCAGGACGTAAACAAATATTTCGTTCCTTTACAGGAAGTAAATTACAAGCAGATAAATTAGGTTTATCATATGAAAATAATGCTGACAAAAAACCTTTATTGCAGTTGGTGATGAAAGAGGGTAAACAATTACAAAAACCTGAAAGTTTAACAACAGTTCGTCAGCGAACAGAGTTTTCTGTCGCTAGTTTATCAGAAGAAATACGAAGATTAAAAAATCCTATTTCTGTGAAAGTAGAAATTTCTCAAATGTTGCTAAACTTGACTGAGGAAACGCAGGAAAAACACTAACTTTGAATACAGATACACAGATGATTAACTTATAGTGCTGAGTGAGTAGTTAGCAATTTATAACTGTGACCTGTCAACTGTCACCTACTTCTTGAACTCCTATATTATGAACATTGCCTTATTTGGAACAAGTGCTGATCCACCAACTGCTGGACATCAAAACATTCTCAAGTGGTTATCTGAAGATTTTGATGGGGTTGCTGTTTGGGCTGCTGATAATCCCTTTAAGTCTCAGCAAACTCCTTTACCTCATCGGGCGGCTATGTTACAACTTTTAATCAGAGATATAGAAAATCCCAGAGATAATATTTCTTTGGAACAAGATTTGAGCAGTTGGCGGACTTTTGAAACAGTAGAAAAAGCTAAATTCCGTTGGGGTGATAACGCCGAATATACTTTAGTAATTGGTTCAGACTTATTGCATCAGCTACCACGATGGTATTATGTCGAAGAATTGTTAAAACAAGTGCAACTTTTAGTAATTCCTCGACCAGGCTATGTCATAAATGATTCTAGTTTGGAGGAAATTAAGCAGTTAGGAGGGAAAATTGCCATCGCCAGTTTAACTGGTTTAGATGTCTCTTCCACAGCTTTTCGTGAACAAAAAGATCCCGAAACTCTTACCCCCCCTGTTATCGCCTATATTTATCGAGAGCATTTGTACCTTTAAATGCCAGCACGCAACCACAAAAAAAATCCCAATCCGATAAATCAACTAAATCAACAACCTTTGGCTGGTTTTAAAGTCGGTGTAGATAATGTAATTTTTTCTGTAGATACAGCCAAAAATCGGCTGTTAGTTTTATTAGTAATCCGACAGCAAGAGCCATTTTTAAATTCTTGGAGTCTTCCCGGTACTTTAGTACGTCAAGGAGAATCTTTAGAAGATGCGGCTTATCGCATTATGGCAGAAAAAATAAAAGTCAATAATCTCTATTTAGAACAACTCTATACTTTTGGTGGTCCTAATCGTGATCCAAGGGAAAAAACTGATAGCTATGGAGTGCGTTATTTATCAGTAAGTTACTTTGCTTTAGTCCGGTTTGAAGAAGCAGAATTAATTGCTGATAAAGTTGCTGGTATTGCATGGTATCCAGTTAAACAAATACCCCAACTAGTATTTGATCATCATGAAATTATCACCTATGGACACAGAAGACTCAAAAATAAATTAGAGTACAGTCCTGTAGCTTTTGAAGTCTTACCAGACACCTTTACTCTCAATGATTTATATCAGCTATACACCACGGTTCTAGGGGAACATTTCTCAGATTATTCTAATTTTCGAGCGCGTTTACTCAAGCTAGGTTTTTTATCGGATACTGGAGTTAAAATATCGAGAGGAGCAGGTCGTCCTGCTAGTTTGTATAAGTTCGATGCAGAAGCCTTTGCACCTTTTAAAGATAAACCTTTAGTTTTTATTTAAATAGGTGATAGTTAAGAGGGAATAGGGAATAGGGAATAGTAAATAATTATTTACGAATCACCAATCACTCATTACTAATTACCTTTTATATGAAGATAACCATTGTTCAACTTAATCCTATCATTGGTGACTTGCCTGGAAATGCCCAAAAAATTCTGGAAACTGCACAACAGGCAGTATCAGCAAATGCACGTTTATTATTGACACCAGAACTTTCTTTATGTGGTTATCCACCACGAGATTTATTATTAAATCCTAGCTTTGTGGAAGCTATGAATACCACATTACAAAAATTAGCTAAAGACTTACCACCCAATTTAGCTGTATTAGTGGGAACTGTTGTCAAAAATACCGAAGCATACATTAATGGCGGTAAAACTTTATTTAACAGTATTGCTTGGTTAGAAGCAGGAAAAATAAAACAATATTTTCACAAACGACTATTACCAACTTATGATGTATTTGATGAGAAACGATATTTTGAACCAGGGTTACAGGCTAATTATTTTTCTTTGGATGATATCAATATTGGAGTAACAATTTGCGAAGATCTATGGAATGATGAGGAATTTTGGGGTAAACGTAGTTATGCAGTTAATCCCATTGCTGATTTATCGATTTCAGGTGTAGATTTAATTGTTAATTTATCGGCTTCACCTTACACAGTTGGTAAGCAAAAGTTACGGGAGGCAATGTTGCAACATAGTGCTGTAAATTTTCAAGAACCAGTAATTTATACTAATCAAGTCGGCGGAAATGATGATTTAATTTTTGATGGTCGGAGTTTTGCTTTGAATCTTAAAGGTGAGATTATTTGTCGTGCTAAAGGATTTGAGACTGATTTGTTAGTCGTTGAATTTGATGAAACACAACGAGATTTACAGCTAGGTTCTATTTCCCCAGTTTATGAATCTGAAGATGAGGAAATTTGGCATGCTTTGGTTTTGGGTGTGCGCGATTATGTTAATAAATGTCGCTTTTCTGAAGTTGTCTTAGGTTTAAGTGGCGGGGTTGATTCGGCTTTAGTCGCTGCTATTGCTACTGCGGCATTAGGCAAAGAAAACGTTTTAGGAATTCTGATGCCTTCTCCTTATAGTTCTGAACATTCTCTTACTGATGCTTTGGCATTAGCTGTTAATTTGGAAATTAAAACCCATATTTTACCCATTGGGGAATTAATGCAAGGGTTTGATAATTCTCTAGTTGAGTTGTTTGCCGGAACAGAATTTGGTATTGCCGAAGAAAATATTCAATCCCGAATTAGAGGTAATTTATTAATGGCTATAGCAAATAAATTTGGTTATCTGCTCTTATCTACTGGGAATAAATCAGAAATTGCTGTTGGTTACTGCACTCTCTACGGTGATATGAATGGTGGTTTAGCGGTAATTGCAGATGTTCCCAAAACTCGTGTTTATTCTCTTTGTCATTGGTTAAATTCCCATAGCAATAGGGAAATTATTCCCCAAAATATCCTCACTAAACCACCAAGCGCCGAACTCAAACCTGGTCAAGTTGATCAAGATTCTTTACCTGCTTATGAGATATTAGATGATATATTACAACGCTTGGTTCATGACCACCAATCAGGAGAACAGATAGTTGCATCTGGTCACGATTCAGCTATTGTCAACCGAGTGTTGCAAATGGTAGCGCGGGCTGAATTTAAGCGCCGACAAGCACCCCCTGGACTCAAAATCACTGACCGCGCTTTTGGTACTGGTTGGAGAATGCCTATTGCTAGAGTTTTTAGTATTCAGTAACCGGAACCTTCCAGATGCCAAATTTTTGAATCACAAAATTCTGAGAATCCTTGACTATACTGCCAGGATTCCAACACATTCCAGAATATTCAATGTGTTGACCTAGGTGATAGTTTACTCCAACTTGTGTGTACACCGTAGCCCTCTTTGAGAGAGTGCCTATGGTATGGCCAATCTTTTTACATTTAAGCTACCTAGTCTTTACACAATAATTCTGCCTGTACACAATAATTCTGCCTGTACACAATAATTCTGCCTGTTCTAAAACTGTGGAAGTTGCTTTATCACATTTATCTGGTGGATAACCATGCTTTTTCAATAATCATTTAACTGTTACTCGTAATTTAGATCTGACATTTTCTTTCACTGTCCAATCAATGGTTAAATTAGCACGAATTGCTTTTACTAAATCACCAGCGATCACTTTAAGGGTGTCATCTCCCAAAACCATCACTGCACTGTCGTTTACTTCCAAGGTATCATAAAAAGCTGTTTCATCGACCGTTAGTCCCAAGTCTTCACCCCGTCTTTGTGCCTCCGGCATAGCTTTTGCTAGTTCAAAGCCGGAACTTAGGTATTATAAAACAACTATCCTGGCAACGGCACCATGCAATCAACTAACTCTGCGTCAATTAAAGATTTTCTAATCTCTTTTTCCCCAGATTGATTAGAACTAATTGAACCATTAGCTAATACAAACCCCCCAGAACCTTGAGGGCATAAATGAGTAATAATATATTGAACCCAGGCGTAATTGGCATTAGTAACCGCAGGAGTTCCGTAAATCCAACGTCCATCTTCTTGTAATTTGTCTCCTCCCGAATCACTCATATTAAAAGGAGAATTTGCTAATATATAATCTGCTCTTAAGTCTTTGTGTAAATCACTGCGGAATGTATCACGACTCTGATGACCAATATTTCCCTCAATCCCCCGGATAGCTAAATTCATTTTGCACAGTTTCCAAGTTTTGGGGTTAGATTCTTGTCCATAAATAGAAATATCCCCAACTTTTCCACCATGAGACTCAACAAATTTCTCCGACTGGACAAACATTCCCCCAGAACCCCAACAAGGATTATAAACTCGTCCTTTGTAGGATTCTAGTATTTCTACTAAGAATTGAACTACACATCTAGGAGTGTAAAATTGTCCTCCATTCTTCTTTTCTGCACTGGCAAACTGCCCTCAAAAATACTCGTAAACTCTCTACCTGAAATAGCCTTAGAGCGACTTTCAGCATCTCCTAAACCAATGGTGCTAATTAAATCTATTAATTCCCCCAGTAATCGTTTATCTAGGGAGGGTTTACCATATTCTTTGGGTAATACGCCTTTGAGAGAGATGTTTTCTTTTTCTATAGCCTCCATCCCCTCATCAATTAACTGCGCAATCAGCGGGTTTTTAGCATTACTCTGGAAATGTAACCACCGTGCAGCCTGGGGGACGTAAAATATATTGTCTGCTTTGTATTTGTCTCCTTCTTCTGGGTCTGCGTATTCATGCTCTGCTAATTTCTCCTAGAGTTCGTTAAAAGTATCGGAAATGTAATTGAGCAAAATCAAACCCAGGACAACGTGCTTGTATTCGGCAGCATCTAAGTGACCCCCCAATCTATTAAACTTCATACATAGTTAGTCTGCTAACGCAGACTAAGCTGCAAGCTGCAATAATTAACCGCCTATTTCTCGTAACAAGGCTTCTACCCGGTCTATACCTTCTGGGTCATTACTACTACGATATAAATTCAGGGCTTTCCTTAATATATTGCTGGCTTCTTGAGTTTGTCTTCGCTGCTTAAACATTGAACCCATCAACTCATAGGTCCGGGGGTTGTTCCTATTCAGGTTGATTGCTTGTTCATAAGCCCACATTGCTGATTCGTAGTCTCCCAAAGTAGTTTGGGTTACACCTAAACCTAAATAAGCATTAACGTTATTACGGTTTAGCTGGATGGCACGACGATAAGCTTCCTTAGCGCCAGGTGTGTCTCCTGTGTTACCTTTGATATAACCTACGGCGTAATAAAAATCACTGTTATTAGGGTCGATAGTGATCGCTCGGCCATAAGCAGCTAACGCCAATTGAAAATTACTTTGTTGAGCATATAAATAGCCAATCCCAGAATAAATTTTGGCATTTCTAGGATCTAATTTGCCTGCTTCCTGATAAACTGCGATCGCTCCATTATAATCCCCCGCATCTACTAGCCTCCGTCCTTCTTCCAGCAGTTCCTTTAACCGCTGATTACTGGCTTGAGCAACTAATACTTCTGCACCCACTGCTACCAAAGGAGTAGTAGTAACGAGAGAACCTAATAATAGAACAGTCACTAAAAATGATGTCTGTTTATACACAATAAATTTCCTTAAATTTTAATGAAGTTTTTGTTTGTACATTAAAACAAAAATCTTTCAATTTGAAATCGGTATTTTTTCACATTGACAAAATACTCCATTCAAATATATAAATCCGGTTTGATTACTGATAGTAGTGTCATGAACCCAATTTCCTTGTTATCGTTCAGGTATAAAGGTAATTGATCAAAACTACAGTTATTAACTGCCTTCTGTTCTCCGTTCCCCTAACTAGCAACTTACCTTATTAGGATGACAAGAAAATCTAGAAAGTTCCAGGCATTGTTGCCTTCTTCATCAAAAAAATGCAAAATTAGAAAATATCCAGCTATTTGCTATTTATGAGGTAATTGATGCTTTTAATTACCACCGATGTAATTCAAGGTGCTGTAATTGATTCTTATTTGGGCATAGTAACAGCAGAAGTTGTCTATGGTAGCAAATTTCCTGCGGGATTTCTGAGCCAGCATTCGTGATATTATTGGTGGACGTACTGGTAGTTATGAGCGTTTATTTGAAGAAGGACAACGAAAGGCACTAGAAGAACTGGAAAACAGAGCGCAGTGTTTAGGAGCCGATGCTGTCATCGGGATTGAAATTGAGACTGGTACAATCAACGTTGACCAACCTGGAATTTTATGACTGATGATTGCTATAGGTACAGCAGTAAAAATTCGCTAATATTTTCATCATTCTCTAATAGATAAAAAGTCTGAGTGATACAATCTAAGTCATAGTCAGTTCTATGATTAAATTTGATCATATCATATTCAGATATTGAAGATAACTAAACCTAGTATCAAAATGAATTAAAACTCAATACATCATAATAAGTTGTTTATAAACTTTGAAATTAGTGTTTGATTTATGCCGTAATTTACTAGTTTAATTTAATCAGGTTTGCCCAAATTTATTCTAACTACAGACATAGTAATTAACTCTTTCCATTGATAGAGATTAAAAAGCCAAATTGGGAATTTAATTGTAAATATAAGCATTAAATATACCTGATAATCCTTACTGAAATTGCAAGGGAGCAAATAAACTATGTCATACGTAAATCGAGTAGGCGATGAAATTATTCCTGAATCTACGGTCGCTACTAGAGTAACAGAATATCGCGATCGCGTGCGTTGGGGTCCAGTTATTTCTGGTGTTTTGATGGCTTTGGCCATTCAACTAATTTTGAGTTCCTTTTTTGGAGCGCTGGGTGCAGGTAGAATAGCCGACTCTTTAGCACCAAGATCAATTGCTACAGGTATTATTAGTAATGTAGGAATTTGGTCAACTGTCGCATTATTACTTTCCCTATTTCTTGGTGGTTGGGTAACAACTCGCGCTTGTGGATCAATGCACCGAGATACAGCCCTACTTAATGGTGCAATTCTTTGGGGAACAACCCTAGCAATTAGTTCTTTTCTATTAGCAAATGGAGTCTGGGGTGCTTTTGGTGTTGCTGCTTATAATGCTGCCGAAGTAATGAATCAACTACGACTACAAGGAAGTACTATATCACCAAATTTACCTGCATTAACCACCGCACAAACTCGTGAAATAGCAGCAGCAACTTCGAGAACATTATGGTGGTTTGTCTTAGGTTCTTTATTGAGTTTAGCAACAGCATTAATGGGTGCAGTTGTGGGCGCTCGCACACCCCGCACTAATAATTACAATCATTAACCAATTTTAGATTTGAAATTTTGGATTTCGTCGTGAGTGATAAGTCGAACAATTTTTTTGGTTTGAAAATTCAAACAATAAATTCTACATCCCTGAATTATTTGAGAATTTGGGGATTCGATTATTACCGTAGTACCGCCGTGAATTCAAAATTCAAAATCTATATGGTATGAGCTTTTCAGAGATTTGGAAGGGTTGGTTTATTTACGCCCTACTGTACTAGTAATTAATTTTTTCCAATTACCAAGCCCTAACAGATATCATGATTATACTAAGAACGGTTTAAAAGTGTCATTCTGAACGTTTGCGGAGCGTCTCTGAAAGAGATAGTTAAGAAATCTCCGAGGTACTAGAGCCTACGGCATGTTCCGGGTTCACCCAGTGTCCTGAAGGGATAAGCTGCACTACGTTACCCATGGCTTACACCACCCTGCGCTATCAGTATGACATAAGTCCAAGTTTCACCCCTTTGCAGTATATTTAACCGATCATGATATGACTTTTTTTGGGCTTTATTCACGACCGCCATACTCACCTTTAATTAATTGTTGAAATCTGAAATCTTTGTTAAAATCATTAAACTCTATATCAGTTGCAGCATCTTCTCTGTAGCTAGGTTTAATTTGAATAGCTTTTTGGAGATTCTCTAAAGCTAGTGGAACTTCTCTTTGGAGTGCAAAACAAGCTGCTTTATTATAATAAGCACTAGGATAATCTGGATTAATTTCTAATGCTTTATTAAAATTTGTAATCGCTTCGTCATCTTGCCCTAATCTTACCAAAGTGTAACCGCGTTTATCCCAAATTTTGGGGGAATTGGGTTGGAATTCCAAAGCTTTATCAAAGGAAGAAATAGCATCTTCATAATTCTCCAATTCTAGCAAAGATAACCCACGATTGAACCAAGCCACACCATCATCAGGCTTAATTTGTGTAGCTTTATCAAAACAGTTGTAAGCTTCTTGATGTTTACCTAAATTACCGCAAGCTACACCAATATCACACCAAGCTTGATGATAATCAGGATTAATTTTAATGGCTTGATTATAAGATATAATCGCATCTTTATAGCGTTTTAACCTACTCAGAATTAAACCTCGCTTTAGCCAAATTTCTGCATCATCAGGCTTAATTTTAACGACTCGCTCATAAATCGCTAAAGCCTCATCATAGCGTTTTTCTAAAAAAACTATTTCTGCTTCTTTGATATCATGATCAGCAGAAATTTCTAGTTGTTTTTGTTCTGGGATTGTTTGCAGTTCTGGAGTAATTTGAGGTTTGATTTCCACTGACTCTTGTAAAATTGCATTTTTACGTTGGTGAGCATCTAAGAGGATATTTGAAAGTTGATCAACAAATTCAGATTCTAACTTTTCTAAGTTGTCTAATTTCTGTAGAATCCTCAATTCTTGTTGTTGAATATGAGATTGAATATCTGAAAACTGAGTAGTAAATTCATTACCAGATGCTTCTAAATTATCAATTATTTCTTGTTGACGCACTTGAGCATCATTCTGTAATGCTGCAACTTCATTGATAAATTCAGATTCTAAATTTTGAAACTTCTGTAAAATCTTCAATTTCTGTTGTTCAACATCAGATTGAATATCTGAAAACTGAGCAGTAAATTCACTACCAGATGCTTCTAAATTATCAATTATTTCCTGTTGACGCAGTTGAGCAGTATTCTGTATTTCTGAGACTTGGTTAGAAAATTCTAATTGTAATTGCACTAAAGTAGCAACCAGGTTGTCCTTTTGGTTTTGCTCATCAATTTGTAATTCAGCAATTTGTGATTTCAATAAATCATTTAATTCTTCAAGATGAGCTATAAATAGATCTTTTTTATTTTGAGTATCTACTTGAAATTGAGATAACTGCTCAGTAAAATGTGACTGGTATTTTGATAGACTTTCAAAAGTCTGTTCTTTGTGTTGTAGAGTTTCCGACTCTAACCCATGAAGTAGAGATATGAACTGAGAACGGGATTGTTCAATATCATTAACAGCAGTATCTTTTTGATGGCCAACTTCTAACTTCACTTGCGTAAATTTAGAAACTAAATCGGCTTCTAATTTTCTGACATTTTCAATAGTTATTTTTTGTTGTTGAGCAGATAGAGTTACTTGTTCTAATTGTGTATTCAATTTAAATTCTAAATTGCTGATATTCTCTTGAGCAGATTCAACTTCACGTTCTAAGGCTGTTAAAAATTCTTGTTTTGATTTTGGTAAGTCTGATAAAAGAATAGATAAATTTTCTTCTTCACCTTGAATTGCTTGCTTGAGTCTATTAACTTCCTGTGCTAATTCTTGAGTAAGATCTTGTGATGTTTGAATCAAGTTTCCTGCATCTTGATTAACAGTCAGTAGTTGAGTTTGCAATTTGTCTATTCCTTCTATTTGTTGCATTGATCGCTCGATAATCTCCCGAATGATGGCTTTTCTTAAAAACCATACTGTAGCGATTAAAACTACTGGAAATAAACTTAAAATAGTTAACCAGATATTTAATAGTGTATTGGTGCGAGTAAAAGCACGCTCAAAATCTGACTGCACTTGCTTTTGAATGCGGTTTTCTGTTCGCAGTCTGGTTAGTTCTTCCCGTTCCTGATTTGATATTACCTGAGCAGTAGCTGATAGTTCGAGTTTTCCACTGAGAAAACTAGTACATATCAAGAGGGGTGACAATAAAATGGCGCTTCTTAAAGTTAACTTTGAGAATATGGGTTTTTTGCTGTTCATTAAACCTTCCCTATCCGTTGGTTAGTATTTCCAGCGGTATGTGTCTATGCAATCTATGATATATGATGGATGTAACGTTACTGGATCTTAGGGTGGTTATTTGATCTTAGCAGATTTATGATGGGTGATCCCTCTATCAATAACCTTGTAACAGTGTTTGATAAAGGTATAAAAATCGTGATTATAGCTGGCTGACAAATGTTTGAGGTTTCAGTATTGTTATACTCCCAAAAGGATGAAGAGTAAGTAAATCAGAGATTATCATTTAGCTGGTTTCGCCGCAATGCAAGAGTCGACACGGAAGTATCAACAAGGAGTTCATATTGTTTGTCATTGTTACTTGTAGTTATAATCTTCCTCAGTTAATAGTACCAAAAAGTTCCAATACCTTAAATTGTTTGCGACGTTGGATGTACTCATGTAAAGCAGTTTCTGTCAATAATGAAGTGGCTGTTCGATAGTTACTCAAAGCTAAGGCTTCTTGAGACAGATTCGTGTTAATTTCAATGTTAGTTACCATATAATATTTTTTTTCCTTTGCCAGTGGGGTATGACAAAATTTTTAATAAAAATTATTATTAATAATATTTATTGTGATTTAATTTTATCACAATCCCAGGATATAGATTTTTACTTCTCAAAGAAGTCGGGGATATAGTTATTCAAAATATGAGCTTCAATACTTAAATCATCCCCGAATCATCATAGAATAATTAGCGTGGTATCTTGAAGATTGAGGAAAATTCAATGACATTATTACAGGATAAAGTTGCAATTGTCACAGGTGCATCAAGAGGAATCGGACGTGCGATCACTCTCAAACTAGCCTCTCAAGGCGCAAAAGTCGTTGTTAACTATGCTAATTCTAGTGCTGCAGCAGACCAATTAGTAGCAAAAATTACAGCAACTGGAGGTGATGCGATCACCCTCCAAGCAGACGTTTCTCAATCAGATCAAGTAGATACATTGATAAACACAACCTTAGAAAAATTTAAACGCATTGATATCCTAGTCAACAATGCAGGGATTACCCGTGACACCCTGTTATTAAGAATGAAACTGGAAGAATGGCAAGCAGTAATAGATTTAAATTTAACAGGTGTATTCTTATGTACAAAAGCCGTTAGTAAAACTATGCTTAAACAACGTTCAGGACGAATTATCAACATATCCTCCGTTGCTGGGCAAATGGGTAACCCTGGACAAGCCAACTACAGCGCCGCCAAAGCAGGTGTAATTGGGTTTACCAAAACGGTCGCCAAAGAACTAGCCAGCCGTGGTATTACTGTAAACGCAGTGGCCCCTGGTTTTATCACCACTGACATGACCAGTAATATCGCAGCCGAAGGCATTCTGCAATACATCCCTTTAGGGCGTTTTGGTGAACCAGAAGATATTGCTGGTATGGTGAGCTTTCTAGCAGCTGATCCCGCCGCAGCTTACATAACTGGACAAGTTTTTAATGTCGATGGTGGCATGGTAATGTAATTTCTAATTCTTAATAATGCCTGCGGCTTCCATGAGGAATATGTAATTTGTAATTCGTAATTAAGGGACTTCCAATTAAATGTGAGTTTGGAAAAATACAAGTTTTACCCAAAGAATGCTTTCATCAATATATAATATATGATTTGTATCTTAATTAGTAATTTGTATGATTAATTACGAATTACGCATTATTAATTAGGGCTTGCTGATAGCCTAGCGTGGCGTTAAGCTCTATAAAGAGAAAACCTCTATAAATCAAGAGTTTCAGGGGTTGAAAAGGTGAATAAGGTGCAAGGAATAAGTCTTGGAACCATCAAAGACCAATCACTTTCCCAGATTTGAGACTATTCTTACCTCCTTCTAATTCTCCCTCCTTACTCCTGACTCCTAGGCCTTACGAAAAGACTTTTTCAGCAAACCCTAATTACGAATTACTATGGATTCTCTGCCAGATAGTAAAACCCAAAAGCAAAATAATAGTGGTGGCAGAAGCCAGCATCACAGATAAAGTCATACCTTGTATTCTCATTGCCAGCAAATTAAAAAACAAGGTGATTGACCACAGAGTAAAAGCTGCATGACGTTGGGAGAAACCCCAAGCCAGCAAACGGTGGTGTAGATGGTCTTTACCGGGTGTACTCAGGGGATTTTTTCCTGCTAAAAGTCGCCGGACAAACACCTGAGTGGTGTCTAATACCGGCAACATCAGAAATAAAATCGTCGGGACAAGAGCATAAACAGTATTTTGTTGAAGTTTTCCTAATATGCTAGTTGCTGCTAGTACATAGCCAAAAAAGTATGCTCCAGCATCACCCATGATGATGCGTGAAGGGTGAAAATTGTGTCTTAAAAAGCCGAGTGCTGCACCTCCCAAAGCGGCTAAAACTAGGGTTGCTGCTGCCCGATTGTCAAACTGAGCAGAAACCCCTAACAAACTCATGGCAGTAATAAAACTAATCCCGCCAGCTAAACCATCCATCCCATCCATCAAGTTAATGGCATTGGTAATACCTACTACCCACAATACTGTCAATGCCATTGACAATAGTGAGTCGATAGGTGTACCAAACGTGACTTTGATACTAATGCCATTAGCCACCAACAACAGGGCTGTGATCATCTGCGCCCACAAACGCACAGAAGGAGGTAACCCAAATTGGTCATCAATAAAGCCAACTAGGACTAATATCGAACCTCCCAAAAGTACAGTTAACACCTGAGCTAATACGCCTTGGAGTTCAATGGGTCGTAAAAGACTGGCTAATACTAAAGCGGCAATAACACCGGCATAGATAGCCAAACCTCCGGCATTAGGTAAGGGTTCTCGGTTAAGTCGTCGAGCATTCGGTTGGTCAGCCCAACCTACCCGCAAGGCAAATTTACGGATGGCGGGAATCAAACGCCAAGTTACAAGCCAAGCCAAAATAAAAGTAAATACTACCGCCAACCAGCCGGTGCCGCTAGGGTTAGCAATACCAAGGGATCTAAGGGAGTTGTCTAAATTCATCTCCCGATTCAACCATTACTGCTAGTATCCAAAATGAGCATCAACTGTAATATTAATCAATTTTTTATGACAATTTGTAAAATTGAATAGCTGAAACTCTTAGCACTCTTTACCTGTGAGTGCTAAATTATCTAATGGAAGCGTTAAAAAAATTAAACATGGCGAAAATTATTGCATTTGATGAAGAATCTCGGCGGGCTTTAGAAAAGGGTATTAACGCCCTGTCCGACGCAGTGAAAATCACCTTGGGGCCAAAAGGTCGTAACGTCCTGTTAGAAAAAAAATTTGGTATCCCTCAAATTGTCAACGATGGTATCACCGTCGCCAAGGAGATTGAATTAGAAGATCCTTTAGAAAATATTGGCGCAAGATTGATCCAAGAAGTGGTATCCAAAACTAAGGATGTGGCTGGAGATGGTACTACAACTGCGACAGTTTTAGCACAAGCCTTGGTACGAGAAGGACTCAAAAACGTAGCGGCAGGTACAAACCCCATTGCGTTAAAGCGGGGTATAGATAAAACGGTTGAGGCACTGATAGCTGAAATTGCTCAAGTAGCCAAGCCAGTAGAAGGTAGTGCGATCGCTCAAGTAGCTACTGTTTCCGCTGGTAACGATGAAGAAGTCGGCAATATGCTGGCACAAGCAATGGAAAAAGTCACCAAAGATGGTGTGATCACCGTTGAAGAATCCAAATCCCTGACCACCGAATTAGAAGTAGTCGAAGGGATGCAGATTGACCGGGGTTACATTTCTCCCTATTTCATCACTAATAACGACCGGATGAGGGTGGAATTTGAAAACGCCCGCATCCTAATTACAGACAAAAAAATCACCGCCATTCAGGATTTAGTACCTGTACTGGAAAAAGTCGCCCCTTTAGGTCAGCCTTTGTTGATTATTGCTGAAGATTTAGAAGGTGATGCTTTAGCAACCTTAGTACTTAACAAAGCACGGGGCGTTTTAGCCGTTGCAGCCATTAAAGCCCCTGGTTTTGGCGAACGTCGCAAAGCCTTATTACAAGATATTGCCATTCTCACCGATGGCCAGATGATTTCTGAAGAAATCGGCTTGAGCTTGGATACAGCTACTGTGGAAATGTTGGGTACAGCCCGGAAAGTCACCATTGACAAAGAAAGTACCACCATTGTCTCTGGCACTTCCACCAAACCAGAAGTGCAGAAGCGAATCGCCCAAATTCGCAAACAGTTGGAAGAAACAGATTCCGACTACGATTCTCAAAAACTCCAAGAACGCATTGCCAAACTGGCTGGTGGTGTAGCAGTAATTAAAGTGGGAGCAGCTACAGAAACCGAACTCAAAGACCGTAAACTGCGGATTGAAGATGCTCTCAACGCTACCAAAGCGGCAGTAGAAGAAGGTATTGTTCCTGGTGGTGGTACAACCTTAATTCACCTGTCCACAAAAATAGATGCAATTAAAAATAGCCTCAAGGCTGAAGAAAAAATTGGCGCTGAGATTGTGCAAAGAGCATTAGAAGAACCTTTACAGCAAATTGCAGACAATGCTGGTGCTGAAGGTTCCGTCATTGTTTGTAGAGTCAAAGAAACCGATATTAACATCGGTTACAACGCTGCTACTGGAAAATTCGAAGACTTGATCGCCGCAGGTATTATCGACCCTGCTAAAGTTGTCCGTTCTGCATTACAAAACGCCGCTTCTATCGCGGGTATGGTTTTAACCACCGAAGCGATCGTTGTTGAAAAGCCTGAAAAGAAAGCTGCTGCTCCTGACCCTGGTATGGGTGGTATGAGTGGTATGGGTGGTATGGGTGGTATGGGTGGTATGGGTGGTATGGGTGGTATGGGTATGTTCTAATCACCCTTGTCCCAAATAAATAAAGTGTAATTTTCTCTACAGTTTGTCTTGACAAAAAGGCAAACTTTTTTTATACAAGCAACAGGGAAGAGAGGACGTAAACTAAGGTTAGTGCCGTGATCATATATCAGACACCAACTACCAACTGCTCACCGCTAACTACTATAGGTAAAATTTGATGATTAAAAAAATTCGCCGCCGTCTTCCTAAAAATATAAGTAAGCTCACGTCCATACAGGACTATTATCATCAACAAGGAACTATTCCCGGCACAATAATTATTGATGAAAATGCTGTACAGCCAAATATTATTTTGATTGATTACAACCAAACTGAATTGATTCGTGTACAAATAAATAACCCAGAAGATTGTACTAATTATTTAGATAGTGAATCAGTTTCCTGGGTGGATGTTCAAGGTTTAGGGAATAGAGATATCTTAGAAAGATTGGGGCAGGTTTTTGATTTACATTGTCTGGTGTTAGAAGATATGGTAAATATGGCAGAGCGTCCCAAAATTGAGGACTATGGAGACCAATTACTGATTATTGCTCGCATGGTAATACCACAAGAAAGAAGCTATGGTTTTCACAGTGAGCAAGTAAATTTAGTATTGGGCAAACATTATTTACTGACAGTTCAAGAAGAACCGGAATATGATTGTTTTGACGGAGTAAGAACGCGAATTAAAAAGAACAGAGGTATAATTCGTAAACAAGGATCAGACTATTTAGCCTATTCTCTATTAGATGCGATTATTGATGGTTTTTTTCCAGTGCTAGAACTCTATGGAGAACGCATTGAAGAATTAGAGGAAGAAGTAATTGTTAAGCCTACGCCGCAAACATTACAACAAATTTACAAAATCAGGAGAGAATTATTACAATTACGTCGAGCAATTTGGCCTCAAAGGGATACAATTAATTCTTTGATTAGAGATAGTAGTGAAATAATTAGTGATGATGTACGCATCTATCTACGAGACTGTTATGATCATACTGTACAAGTAATGGATATGGTGGAAACTTACCGAGAATTGGCATCTGGATTAATGGATGTATATCTTTCAGCAGTTAGCAATAAAATGAATGAAATCATGAAATTACTAACTGTGGTTTCATCAATTTTTATTCCTCTAACCTTTGTAGCTGGAATATATGGGATGAATTTTAATACTGAAAGATCACCATATAATATGCCCGAATTAAATTGGTATTTGGGATATCCATTATGTCTGGGATTGATGGCAGTAATCTCTGCTGGGTTAATAATATTTTTCTGGCAAAACGGTTGGCTTTCTAATTCATTTAAAATTAAGTGAAAATCAAGTTTCACAACCATATAGGGAGTTTATTAACAGTTCTATGGTACTACAAAGTAGCGATCAAAATCTAATTATTTTGACAGTTTATATTCTAGGAATATATTACACAGTCAATCGGATGATTGAATCTATCGACGACATGGTGATGCTAAATTTCCAAAAAAGTGCTGTTGATGAACAATTGAAAGCACAAAATATTGAAAATAAAGTAGGTATTTCCTGTGGTACAGGCACATATTCTTTGGACGAATTGAAAGACAATTTGAAAGAAGTGTCAATTACTATTGTTAATAAATCAGAAAGTTTAGCGGTATATGTGGACTGGGATAATAGTTCTTGGGTTGTTGAACATACGAAAAAATCCCGTAGAGTGATTCGCAAATCTCCAGACCTCAGCCGTGATTTAGCAGTACCGCAAGTTCCAACTATTATTGCTCCTAAAAAAACAATTTGTGAAAATGTTACCGCAGAAGATATTTTAAAAAGGGATAAAGACACAGGAACATATCAACCAGGAGAACCTTTAATTGATATTGTTGGTATGAAGAATAATAAAAGTCTAAAGGGTTTGTACAAAGATTTTATGGATGGTAAAAAGAAAGTAGAATTTTCCTTTCAATTGGTGCTGAGAATATCTGAATTGCGTGTTGGTTTAGCTCCGGGTCTAAATGTTCCTCCAATATCAATTATCAATTGTCCGTTTACTATTGAGAAATTACACTGGACTTATGCTTTACCTTGGAATAAGAAAAAGTGATGGGGACTGGGGACTGGGGAAAAATGACCAATTACCTGATAACTGAACAACACAGAAGGGGCTATCAAGGCTTAAACTGGATCTAGGGGAGAGTAGGCGCAGGCAGTTGCAGATCAGTTATTAAGACTGGTTTGAGGAAAGTCCGGGCTCCCGAAAGACCAGACTTGCTGGATAACGTCCAGTGCGAGTGATCGTGAGGATAGTGCCACAGAAAGATACCGCCAAAACAATTCAAAATTAAAAATTAAAAATTTTGAATTGAATGGTAAGGGTGCAAAGGTGCGGTAAGAGCGCACCAGCAGTATCGAGAGGTGCTGGCTCGGTAAACCCCGGTTGGGAGCAAGGACAGAGGAACTATGGTTGGTCTTTTACCAGTTCTGTTAAACAAGAGCCGCTAGAGGCGTTTGGTGACAAGCGTCCCAGATAGATAACTGCCCTCGCAAGAGAACAGAACCCGGCTTATGTCCTGCTCTCTCTTTTGATGAACTATGGATGTTTGATTTTTCCATAGTTCGTTTTTTATCGGTGGTGAGTTTAAGTTTTTTGGGAAGATGCGATCACTCTATAGTAGTTAAGTATAGGTATAAACCGAAGATTTTCATGCAATTTACAAAGATTCAATTGTTAAAAGGCGTGCAAAAACTATAATGGTAAACAAACCAAACAATAAAACGAATTTTAACTTTATGGATTTGATAAAAAAAATACAAAATATCAAAACACGGCGAATAGAAGAGCTTTATCAGGCAAAATTGAAGAAAGTCAAATTGCGAAAGTAGTTAGTTGTCAATCTTAAAAACCTAGGTGAACTAGAGGGTATTATAAAATCTATCTATGAGTGAATCTATGTGTTGAGATACCCTAATCTTCCTCACGATTCTACACTTTTAGAAAAACGAGCTACTGCCAAAATGGATATGGCGAAAAAATGTATAAATACCGCACGAGACTACAAAAGCAAGCCAGAAATAAAGGCATGGGCATGGGAAATGTGCGGAGAATTGTTGGAAGAAGCAGAAAGAGATCTGAATGTAGAGTTAGAAAATGCTGAAAATCCCAATGAACTTTTTTTTATTGAGAAGAATATTAATTTCTTAAATGATTTGAAACAGACTTCCGGAAAACCATCAAATAGATAAGATACTTTGTATTTATGCTTTATATTTAATGCTAAGTTAAGAGTTATTACCCCTTTTTCCCACACTTACCTAATGTCCCGCGTTTATCCTCGCCGTCAACGGCAACTTGAAAGTTTAGTCCAAAAGTTAGGTTTGTCACCAGATAGTCCCATAAAGTGGCCTTTACTTGATTTGGCACTAACTCACGCCACTGTTTCTGAGTCGGCAAATTATGAACAACTGGAGTTTGTTGGTGATGCGGTAGTGCGGCTGGTGGCTGCTGTGGTTTTATGGGAACATTACCCATATTGTTCAGTGGGGGATTTTGCGGCTATTCGTTCGGTGTTGGTGAGCGATCGCATTCTCTCCCAACTCGCAAGAGAATATGGTTTAGAATTATACTTACTAGTCGCTGGTAGTGCTACTGCTGATCACGTTGGTCAAGAGTCACGTCTAGCAGATGCCTTTGAAGCGGTTCTGGGGGCGCTTTATCTTAGTACTCATAATTTAGAATTGATACGTCCTTGGTTAGATCCCCACTTTCAAGAACTAACAAAAGAAATTCGCCTTGATCCGGCTAGACTCAATTATAAAGCGGCTTTACAAGAATGGACTCAGGCACAATTTAAAATCTTACCAGAGTATCGAGTTATGGAAGTTAATCAACCTCACCGTAGTCATGAGCGTTTTATGGCTGAGGTTTGGTTGCATAAAAAAATGTTAGGACAAGGTAAGGGACGCTCGATAAAAGCGGCTGAACAGGCTGCTGCTAAAGTAGCTTATTTGGCAGTTACTGAAGAAGTCTAGGGGTGTGGGGGTATAAGGGTGTAGGGGAAGAATAATCTCTTGCCCAATGCCTAATGACTAATAACCAATAACTAATGACCAATGACTAAAATTAAACTTGCAGTTATGGGGGTTGGACGATGGGGAGTACATTTGTTCCGGAATTTTCTCGCACATCCCCAGGTAAGTGTAGTGGCTGTAGTAGACCCACATAAAGAAAGATTCACAAAAATCAAACTGTCGTTTGATTTAGATGAAAATGTATTATTAACAACGGAATGGGAGTATGTAAAACAGATTGCGGGACTCACAGCCGTGGCGATTGCAACTCCAGCTACTACTCACTATGCCTTAATTAAAGATGCTCTCCACCAGGGATATCATGTTTTAGCAGAAAAACCTCTGACTATTGACCCAGAAGAATGTCGGGAACTTTGCCAAATAGCAGAGTATCAGCAATTAATACTGATGGTTGACCACACTTATTTATTTCACCCAGCAGTGGAAAAAGGTCAAACAGTGGTTCAATCGGGTCAGTTAGGTCATTTACGTTATGGTTATGCTACCCGTACTCATTTGGGACCTGTTCGCCAAGATGTTGATGCACTATGGGATTTAGCAATTCATGATATTGCTATCTTCAACACTTGGTTAGGTAAGTTACCTATAAAAGTACAAGCAACTGGCACAGCTTGGTTACAAGGAAATAGGGAAGTGGGGGAAAACACCATGACCAGATTACCTGAAACCCAAGGTTTAGCTGATTTACTTTGGTTCACACTGACTTATCCAGATAATTTTCAAGCTTATGTTCACCTGTGCTGGCTGAATCCTGATAAACAGCGTCGGTTGGGGATTGTGGGTAGTCAAGGTAGTTTGATTTTTGATGAAATGTCAGCTTCTTCACCGTTAACTTTGATACATGGTGAAGTTACCAAAGAGGGAAATTCATTTATACCTATCAATCAACGTCAAGAAGTGGTGGAAATTGAAAAAGCTGAACCTCTGGGAAAAGTGTGCGATCACTTTGTTTCTTCTGTTATTCAGAATACACCTTCAGTGATTTCCTCTGGTTGGGTAGGAAGAGAGTTAGTAGTAATTCTCCGTGCTTTAACCACATCACTCAATCAAAAAGGAAAATCTATCAAAATCAGTAATGGTTGATAATCAACCCATTTGGCTTTTTTGACGTAAGCATTCAGCCATCAGCAGTCAGCTTTTTCAGGCTAACGCAAAAATACTTATTTGATCATTAACCAATTTCTCAGCCAACATTAATCCATCTCCTGGGCTCACGTGCCGGTTAAACTATGAAACTTCCTGGAGGTGAAATAGGGTATGCTAACCAATACATTGTGGAAGGTATACCTCTAACTTGGGGTGAAGCGACCAAAGATTAACTTGGGGTGAAGCGACCAAAGATTGTACTCGCATTCCCACTAGTAGTCTGCCAAGGTAATTTTGCTAGGTTAAATGCTCGGATATAAACCCTGCATTTTTTTACGTGCATCCTTGGTGTTAAAACCCCAATAAACACTGGGTTTTTGTT